>ERZ791631.104-NODE-104-length-90516-cov-4.327091_pt1 | contig 90516 bp, 65 predicted proteins | sample MGYA00509961_ERZ791631 | MGnify/ENA primary metagenome ERZ791631 (study PRJEB30046, sample SAMN00715248) | human gut metagenome | study: EMG produced TPA metagenomics assembly of the A metagenome-wide association study of gut microbiota in type 2... | reverse complement strand
TGCCCCGGACGACGCTCTTCGGGAGTGTGAACCTCGATTTTTAAAAACCGCACGAAAAGCACTGTTTTTGAATATGAACAAACAAAAGACAAAATGGAAACAACGGCTGTAAAACTCTATTCGCTCGATTACCGCGATGCGAAAACCTACCTCGCAGCGGCGCTCTTCGTCGCAGGCAACATCGTCCTGCCCCAAATCTGTCATTTGGTGCCGCAGGGCGGCCTGCGGTGGCTGCCGATCTACTTCTTCACGCTCGTCGGAGCCTACAAATACGGCTGGCGCGTGGGCCTGCTGACCGCCGTGCTGTCGCCGCTGGTCAACTCCGCGCTGTTCGGAATGCCCGCCGCCGCGGCATTGCCGGCAATTCTGCTCAAGTCCGTACTGCTGGCCGCAGCCGCCGGATTCGCCGCACGGCGGTTCGGGCGCGCTACGCTGCCGCTGCTGGCGGGCGTGGTGCTCTTCTACCAGACGGCGGGTGCGCTGGGCGAATGGGCCTTTACGGGTTCGGCGGCGGCCGCCGTGCAGGATTTCCGCATCGGGATTCCCGGCATGCTCGCGCAGGCGGCGGGCGGTTACCTGACTATCAACTATCTGTTACGCAAATAAATTCAAACGACATGATCAATAGAATGTATGTGATCACACTGCTGTCGGTCCTGCCTTTCACGGCTTGCGGATCGGCTCAGGGCGGCGAAAAGGCCGAAGCCCCCGAAGTATACTTCATCCGCGAGATTACGCCGCAGAACATGGTGCGCATCTACGAAGCACTGGAACGTCCCGCGACGGGAAAGGTCGCCGTCAAGCTCTCGACAGGCGAACCGGGCGGGCACAATTACCTCAAGCCGGAGCTGATAAAGGATATCGTGACCAAAGTCGGCGGCACGATCGTCGAGTGCAACACCGCCTACGGCGGCGGACGCGCACGCACGCAGGATCACCTGAAGGCCGCCGCCGACCACGGTTTCACGGTCATCGCCCCGGTGGACATCATGGATGCCGACGGAGAGGTGAGCCTGCCGGTGAAAGGAGGAAAACACCTGAAAGAGAACTTCGTCGGCTCGCACTACCCCCGCTACGACTTCACGGTGGTGCTGTCGCACTTCAAGGGGCATGCGATGGGCGGCTTCGGCGGTGCGGTCAAGAACATCTCGATCGGCATCGCGTCGTCGGCCGGGAAAGCGTGGATACACTCGGCGGGCAAAACCAAAAACGCCGCCGAAATGTGGAGCAACCTCCCGGCGCAGGACGATTTTCTGGAGTCGATGGCCGAGTCGGCCAAGTCGGTCGCCGACCACTGCGGCGACAAGATTCTCTACATCAGCGTGATGAACAACCTCTCGGTGGACTGCGACTGCGACGCGCATCCCGAAGAGCCGAAGATGGGCGACATCGGCATCCTCGCCTCGCTCGATCCCGTAGCGCTGGACAAGGCGTGCGTCGACATGGTGTACGCATCGCCCGATCCGGGGAAATCGCACCTGATCGAGCGCATGGAGTCGCGCCACGGCATTCACACGCTCGAACACGCCGAAGCCATAGGGCTGGGTTCGCAGCAGTACCGACTCGTGGAACTGAAATAGCTATGGAGTACAGGACACTGGGCCGCACGGGACTGCGCGTCAGCGCCGTGGCGCTGGGGTGCGAGGGATTTATGAACCGGCCGGAGGAAGAGGTGCGGGCAGACTTCGACTTCGCAATCGAAAACGGGATCAACTTCCTCGACCTCTACGCTTCGAACCCCGAACTGCGCAGTAGCATCGGCGCGGCACTGGCCGGGCGGCGCGAAGGGTTCGTCATACAGGGGCACCTCTGCTCGGTGTGGGAAGAGGGGCAGTATCTCCGCACGCGCGATCCGGAGAAGGCGCAGGCCGCATTCGACGACCTGCTCGCGCGGCTGGGGACGGATTACGTCGATATAGGCATGATCCACTACGTCGATGCCGAGGCCGATCTGCGGAAGGTATTGGACGGGCCGATTCTGCAACTGGCACTGCGGCTCCGGTCGGAGGGGCGCCTGCGCCATATCGGCATCAGCAGCCACAACCCCGCCGTGGCGCGGCAGGCGGCCCAAACCGGACTGATCGACGTGCTGATGTTCTCGCTCAACCCCTGTTACGACCTGCTGCCGCCGAGCGACGACGTGGACACGCTCTGGGCCGACGAAAGCTATGCGCAGGAGCTGCACAACATCGACCCCGAACGCCAGCGGCTCTACGAATTCTGCGAACGCGAAGGCGTGGCGATCGACGTGATGAAGGCGTACGGCGGCGGGGACCTGCTGAGCGGGACCAACTCGCCGTTCGGGAAGCCGATGACACCGGTGCAGTGCATCGAATACGCCCTGACGCGCCCCGGCGTGGCGGCCGTGATGGCCGGATGCCGCAGCCGGGCCGAAATCGAGGCGGCGCTCGCATGGTGTACGGCAACAGCCGCCGAACGCGACTACACGCAGGCGCTGACCGGACTCGGCCGGTTCTCGTGGGAAGGACACTGCATGTACTGCGGCCACTGCGCCCCCTGCACGGCCGGGATCGACATCGCAAGCGTGAACAAATACTACAACCTGACGCTGGCGCAGGACGAAGTGCCCGAAACCGTGCGCGAACATTACAGCCTGCTGGCGCACCACGCTTCGGAGTGCATCGCCTGCGGCCGCTGCCAGAGCAACTGCCCGTTCGGAGTCGATATCATCGGACATATGCGGCTGGCGGCCGCGAAGTTCGGGTACTGATCCGCATTCCGGGATAGGAGCGGGCAAAAAAGCGAATCCGGCGGCGGTTCCGGCTTCCGAAATCACGACAATTTCCTATCTTTGCCGATCGACACACACCGACAATGACCGAACAAATCATAGCACAAAGACTCGGAATCGCCCTCCGGCAGGTGCAGGGCACGGTACGCCTGCTGCGCGACGGCGCGATGATCCCCTTTATCAGCCGCTACCGCAAGGAAGCGACCGGTTCGCTCGACGAACTGCAGGTCGGGGCCGTCAAGGAGCAGCTGGACAAACTCACCGAACTCGAAGCACGCAAACAAACCGTCCTCTCGACGATCGGGGAGCAGGGCAAACTGACCGACGAACTTCGCAAACGCATCGAAGCGTGCTGGGAAGCCGTAGAGCTGGAGGATATTTACCTGCCTTACAAGCCCAAGCGGCGGACACGGGCGACCGTAGCGCGCGAACGCGGGCTGGAGCCGCTGGCAAACAGCATCATGGCGCAGCATTCGCACGACATCGCACGGCAGGCGCAGCGTTTCGTCACGGCCGACGTGCCGACCCCGGAGGAGGCTATAGCCGGGGCGTGCGACATCATCGCCGAGCGGGTGTCGGAGGACGAGCGCGCCCGCAACAGCGTGCGCCGCACGGCGGCCCGCGAAGGCACAGTTCACTCCCGGCTCGTGAAAGGCAAGGAGCAGGAAGGCGTCAAATATTCGGACTACTTCGATGCGGCGTCGCCGCTGCGCACCGTTTCGTCGCACCGTTTTCTGGCCATGCGGCGCGGCATGGACGAAGGGGTCCTGAAGATCTCGGTGGAGATGGACGCCGACCGCATTACGGAAGGGCTTTGCCGCCAGTTCGTGCGCCACGGCTCGGCGACGCGCGAATGGATGGAAGCTGCCGTCGCGGACTCGTTCAAGCGGCTGATCCGGCCCTCGATCGAGACCGAACTGCTGGCGGCGGCCAAGGAGAAGGCCGACGACGAAGCGATCCGGGTATTCGCCGAAAACCTGCGGCAGCTGCTGCTCTCGGCGCCGCTCGGACAAAAGCGCATCATCGCCGTCGACCCCGGATTCCGCACGGGCTGCAAAGTCGTGGCGCTTGATTCGCAGGGCAACCTGCTGCACAACACCACCGTCTATCCCCATCCGCCGCAGAACCGTTACGCCGAAGCCGCCGAAACGCTGCGGTCGCTGGCAGCCCGGTACAAGGCCGAAGCCTTCGCCATAGGCGACGGCACGGCAGGGCGCGAGACCGAACAGCTGGTCCGCGGACTAGGGCTGGAGGGCGTCGGGGTGTTCATGGTGAGCGAGGACGGCGCATCGGTCTACTCGGCGTCGGCCGCGGCCCGCGAAGAGTTTCCCGATCACGACGTGACCGTTCGCGGCGCGGTCAGCATCGGCCGCAGGCTGATGGACCCGCTGTCGGAGCTGGTGAAGATCGACCCGAAGTCGATCGGCGTGGGACAATACCAGCACAGCGTCGATCAGTCCAAGCTCAGGGCCAGACTGGTCACGGTGGTCGAGAGCTGCGTGAACAAGGTCGGCGTGAACATCAACACCGCATCGAAGCATATTCTGACCTACATATCCGGTCTGGGGCTTGCGCTGGCCGAAAACATCGTCGCATACCGCGCCGCGAACGGCGATTTCAAAGACCGGAAAAGCCTGCTGAAAGTGCCGCGTCTGGGCGCCAAAGCCTACGAGCAGGCGGCGGGATTCCTGCGCGTGGTAGGCGGCAGGAATCCGCTCGACAACAGCGCCGTGCACCCGGAGTCGTATCATATCGTGGAGCGGATGGCCGCCGACGCGGGCGTGACGGTCGAGCAACTGCTGGCGGACAAGGAGCTGCGCAAAGGCATAAAACCCGAAAGATACGTGGACGCCGAGGTGGGGCTGCCGACCGTGACGGACATTCTCGAAGCGCTCGACAAGCGGGGTCTCGACCCGCGCGAACAGTTGCAGGCATTCTCGTTCGACCCCGACGTGCACTCGGTCGCCGACCTGCGCGAAGGCATGACGCTGCCCGGCATCGTCACCAACATCACGGCCTTCGGCGCGTTCGTCGATATCGGCATCAAGCAGGACGGGCTGGTGCATATCTCGCAGCTGGCCGACCGCTACGTCGCATCGCCGGCCGATGTCGTCCATTTGGGACAGCACGTCGAAGTCCGCGTGACGGGCATCGACACGGTCCGCAACCGCATTGCACTGTCGATGCGCAAGAACGGCTGACAAAATCGGCGTCCGGGTAATTCCGAACGCCGATTTTCACATAGCATCCCGTTCACTACTCAGGCGACACGAAAGACCAATGCGCGTGCATGATTTCCCAACGCCCGGATGAATTCCGCCGATAAACCAACTTTATTGCGCCAAATGGTTAAAATGCATATAAATGAATTAAATTATACAAAATCAGAACTAGCCCAAAATTAGAATTGAATGAATCAGATTGCGATAGTTATTTATACATGAATGCATCTCCGCGACGGCTTCAATTAAGACTCGGATAATGCGAATGTCAGAAGATGTATGACAAGCTAAAAATAAAACACCGTTGTAGTAATCTACAACGGTGTTTTGGTGAGGTCTGAAGCGGATTCGAACCGCTGTACAAGGTTTTGCAGACCTTTGCCTAGCCACTCGGCCATCAGACCATTTTTCGTTTCCGATCCGTCCTGCGCAAACCGCTGTTCGGGCCGCGGCCGCTGATTTCATTCAGCCCCCGGCTCCACCGTCTCAGGTGTTTTCCGGGTTACGCTCAGGCGTATCGGAGTGCAAATATACAAACATTTCTAAAATCTGCAAAACTTCGGCTCAACTTTGCGTTATTTCCCAAAAATATTTACTTTTACGACACGTTAAACGACTTTTGCGGCTATGACAATCGAGGATATCGCCCTTCAGATGACTCCGGGTATCGGGGTGAAGGGCGCCGTGCATCTGCTCGGAGTGTTCGGCAGCGCACGGAACATTTTCGCCGCGGCTCCGGACGAACTGGCGGGCGAAGCGGGCCTACGCGAAGAGATCGCCCGCGAAATCGTCCGCCGCAGAGGATTCGCCGCCGCGGAAAAGGAGCTGGAGCATTGTCGCCGCAACGGAATCGCGGCCATCGCCTCGACCGATCCGGAATACCCGCCGCTCCTGCGGGAAATCCCCGACTATCCCCATGTCCTATACATAAAAGGTGATACGGCAGCCCTTTCGGCACGCTGTCTGTCGATGGTAGGCACGCGCAATGCGACGCCCTACGGACAGACCATGTGCAACCGGCTCGTGGAGGGACTCGCGGCGCAGGTGCCGGGACTCTGCATCGTCAGCGGACTGGCTTTCGGGATCGACGTCGCGGCGCACCGCGCGGCATTGGCGGCGGAAGTGCCGACCGTCGCCGTGCTGGCCAACCCGCTGCCGGAAGTGACGCCGGCGCAGCATACGGCCGTAGCCCGCGACATCCTCGATCACGGCGGAGCGCTGGTCACGGAGCTTCATTCGCAGACCCGGCAGAATGGCACGGCTTATATCGCCCGCAACCGCATCATCGCCGGGCTTAGCGCCGGATGTATCGTCGTCGAATCGCCTGACAGCGGCGGATCGCTCGTCACGGCGCACTGTGCCGACGATTACGACCGTTCGGTGATGGCCGTACCGGGCCGCGCCACGGACCGCATGTCGGCAGGGACCAACCACCTGATCCGCAATCGTAAAGCGCAGCTGGTGCTGACGGCCGACGACATCGTCCGCGAATTGATGTGGGATCTCGGCGCGGAACCGGCGACGCTCCGGCCGAAACCCGCCACACCGCAGCTCACGCCCGACGAAACGGGACTGCTGGGTTGTTTCCGCACGGACGATCCGCTGTCGCACGAAACGCTTTCAGAACTGAGCGGACTCGATCCCGGCGAGCTGGCGACGCTGCTCGTGGGGCTGGAACTGGCAGGCGCCGTACGCCAGCTGCCCGGCAACAGATACATGAAACTGATATGAGACTTACCGATACACATTCGCATCTGTACGCCCCCGAATTCGACGCGGACCGCGAGGAGGCCCTCGCACGTGCGGCCGACGCCGGGGTGGAGAAAGTGCTGCTCCCGGCGATCGACTCCGAAAGCCATGAACGGTTGTTCGGATTGTGCCGCAGCCACCCGGAGCGATGCGTCCCGATGATGGGACTGCACCCCACGTCGGTGAACGACAATCCACACTGGCGCGAGGAGCTGGCGCTCGTAGAGCGTTATCTCGAAACGCCGCCCGCAGGGATCCGCTTCTGCGCCGTGGGCGAAATCGGGCTGGACCTCTACTGGAGCCGTGATTTCAGGGCCGAACAGCTCGAAGCCTTCCGCCGCCAGATCGACCTGTCGCTGGAGTACGGCCTTCCGATCGCAGTCCACACGCGCGACGCGTGGCCCGAAACCGTGGAGCTGATGCGCGAATACAAGGGTAGAGGCGTCCGGGGCGTTTTCCACGCCTTTTCGGACACGGCCGACACCTACCGAGAACTGAAGGAGTACGGCGACTTCGTCTTCGGAATCGGCGGGGTGGTGACGTTCAAAAAGAGCAAGCTGGCCGAGGCGGTGCGGGAGATGCAGCTGCGCGACATCGTCCTCGAAACCGACTGCCCCTACCTGACGCCCGCACCCCACCGCGGCGAACGCAACGAATCTGCCTACGTGCGGTACGTCTGCGAAAAAGTCGCGGAGCTGAAGGGGCTGACGCCCGGCGAGACGGCCGAAGCGACGACGGCCAACGCCGAACGCATTTTCGGAAAATAAAGAATACGACCATACACGATGAAATCCTCTATCCTGATTATCTACACGGGCGGCACGATCGGCATGAAGAACGACGCCGAAACCGGAGCCTTGGTGCCGTTCGACTTCAGCGCCATATACGACGAATTCCCGTCGCTCAAGCGACTCAACGTGGACATCGACGTACTGACGATGGACCCCGTGATCGACTCGTCGAACGTCACGCCCGCCAACTGGGCCGCACTTGCCGAACTGATCCGCGACAATTACGCGCGCTACGACGGATTCGTCGTGCTGCACGGCACCGACACCATGTCGTATACCGCGTCGGCCATGAGTTTCATGCTCGAAAACCTCGCAAAGCCGGTCGTCTTCACCGGAAGCCAGATTCCGATCGGCGTACTGCGGACCGACGGCCGCGAGAACCTCATCACGGCCATCGAAATCGCGGGCGCGCACATCGGCGGACGCCCCGAAGTGCCCGAAGTGTCGCTCTATTTCCAGAACCGGCTGTTCCGCGCCAACCGCACCACCAAGCGCAGCGCCGAAGCGCTGAGCGCCTTCCGCTCCTACAATTATCCGCCGCTGGCGGAGGTCGGGGTCAACATCGCCTACAACCTCCCGGCCATCCTGCATCCGACGGAGATCTCGCCCCAGCTGCGCATCGCCACGCGGCTGGCCGACGGAATCGAGGTGGTCAAACTCTTTCCGGGACTGGGCGAAAACATCCTCCGGGCCATGCTCTCGGCCCCCGGACTGAGAGCCGTGGTGCTCGAAACCTTCGGCGCGGGCAACGCCCCGACCAACGAGTGGTTCATCCGCGTACTGAAGGAGGCGATCGGCCGCGGGATCATCATTCTCAACATCACGCAGTGCGGCGGCGGCAAAGTCTCGATGGAACTTTACGAAACGGGGCTTCGCCTGCAGGAAATCGGCGTCCTGTGCGGCCACGACATGACCACCGAAGCTGCCGTGACCAAACTGATGTACGTGCTGGGACTCGACCTGCCGGACGACCGGACGCGCGCGCTGCTGCGCCGCCCCCTGCGCGGAGAATTTACGGCCTAAGCCATTGCACGGAACGATTTTTTTTTCTATATTTCGCACTGCTAATGTATCCTTAGAAGGCCCCCGGTGACGGCGGACGGAAAGATGCGAACATCGCAACAAGTTGATCGGCAGGAAATTGCATGAGTTCAGAATGAAAGATTCGGGATTCGGCTGCCTGCGTGAAACCGGTATGGAAAGTATGCGGACAGCGACCAAAAAGCACCGTATGAATTCCGGAAGCGTGAAAAAAAAGATTTTTTTAGGATTTTTTTAGGGAAAAATAAGAAATTGAAGAAGTCGGGAAACCGAGATATGGAATAAACCAAAAAAGACACAAACAAATAAACAACTAATCAAATTTAATTTTATCCAACACAACTATGAAAAAACTTTTTTTGATTCTGTCAGTGGCCCTGTTCGCACTGGGTACTGTTAACGCTTTCGCGCAGGAAGCCGCTGCCGCTGCCGAAGAGACTGCAGTCGCTGCCGAAACCGCACTCGCAGGTGACAGCATGCACCACATCATGATGCAGAAATTCCTCGAAGGCGGTTGGGAATGGATGCTCCCGGTTCTTCTCTGCTTGGTGATCGGTCTGGCTGTCGCTATCGAGCGTATCCTCTACCTGTCGCTGGCAACGATCAACTCGAAGAAGCTCATCGCTGCCGTTGAGGACGCACTGAAGAACGGCGGCATCGAAGCTGCCAAAGAAGTTTGCCGCAACACCCGCGGTCCTATCGCTTCGATCTACTATCAGGGTCTCGACCGCTACGATCAGGGTCTGGATTCGGTCGAGAAGGCTGTCGTTTCCTACGGTTCGGTTCAGACCGGCCAGATGGAGTCGGGTCTTTCGTGGATCGGTCTGTTCATCGCTCTGTCGCCGATGTTGGGCTTCATGGGTACCGTTGTCGGCATGATCGCGGCGTTCGACGCCATTCAGGCTGCCGGCGATATCAGCCCGACCCTCGTTGCAGGCGGTATCAAGGTCGCCCTTCTGACGACCCTCATGGGTCTTATCGCTGCGGTTATTCTTCAGCTGTTCTACAACTATATCGTTTCGAAGATCGATTCGCTCGTGAACGATATGGAGGATTCGTCCATCACGCTGATGGATATCCTGACGGCATACAGCAAGAAATAATCCCAACGATTTAAAGAGTTAAAAAGCAATTATGAAAAAGATATTGAACATATTGCTGGGCATTCTGATGGCGATCACCGTGGTACTTCTGGTATACGCGATCGCTACGGGCGGCTCGGATGCTGCGATCAGCCTGAACCTCGTATGGGGATACTTCCTCTTCGTGTTCGCTATCGCCGCAGCCCTGTTCTGCGCCATCTTCGGAATGATTCAGAACCCGGCAGGCATCAAGGGAACCATACTCTCTCTGGCGCTGATAATCATCGTCGTCGGCGTATCGTACTTCTACGCTGCCGGCCACACGGTGAACATCGTCGATCTCCAGACCAATGGTTTCTTCGGCCACGGTGAAACCGTAATTACCGAAACGAGCATTCTCGTGACGTACGTTGCTTTCGTCGCCGCTTTCCTGACGGCCGTAGTAACCGAAATCTGGGGCGCTTTCAAATAATGGAGTGAACAACAATGGCAACAGATAAAAGGAAAATACAGGAAATCAATGCCGGCTCGATGGCCGATATCGCCTTCCTGCTGCTGATTTTCTTCCTGGTGGCCACAACCATGAATGTCGATACCGGTCTGGTGCGTATGCTCCCGCCGATGCCCCCCGATGAGAAACAACAGGAGGACATCAAGGTCAAGGAACGCAACCTCTTCCTCGTGCTCATATCGGGCAGCGGCAACATCATGGCTGGTCCCTCCGGCAAGCAGGAGATTATCGACCTGCACCAGCTCAAGAACAGGACGAAGGAATTCATTCTCAATCCGATGGACGACGAAAACCTTCCTGAGAAGGTGGAGAAGGAGATCGAATTGAGCGACGGCAGCAAGTGGATGTATCCCGAAAGCCAAGGCGTCGTTTCGCTCCAGACTACACGTGATACCGGCTACCAGTCGTATATCATGGTGCAGAACGAGCTGACCCGCGCATTCAACGAGGTCCGCGATGAAGTCGCCATGCGGAAATTCGGCGCAAAATTCGCCGATCTTCCTGAGGAGGACCGTAACGCAATATCCAAGGCAGTTCCGCTGAAGATCTCGGAGGCAGAACCCCGTAATATAAAGAAGTAAGCTATGGCAGTAATGAAAAAGAAGGGCAACAAAGGTTTGCCCCCTATCTCGACCGCATCGCTTCCTGACGTGATCTTCATGATCCTCTTCTTCTTTATGGTATCGACGACCATGCGCGATCAGGAACTGCTCGTGAGATATAAACTCCCTGAGGCTACCGAGGTACAGAAGCTGGAGAAGAAATCGCTCGTCAGCTACATCCACATCGGACAGCCTTCGCTGGCGATGCAGGCCAAATTCGGTACTGCACCCCGTATCCAGCTGAACGACTCGTACAAAACGACCAAGGATATTCTGGACTTCGTCGCTGCAGAGCGCGATAAGCTCAGCGAGGCCGACCGTGCTTCGATGACCATCTGCCTCAAGGCCGACCAGACCACGAAAATGGGTATCGTAACCGACGTGAAGCAGGAGCTTCGCCGTGCCAACGCACTGAAAGTCTCCTACGCCGCTTCCAAGTCGCTGGGATACTAATCCGAGGAGAGTATTTGAAAAAGAGCTGAAGTAAAGACTTCAGCTCTTTTTGTTTTGTCTTATAACGGGGGATTTCGGCGTTTCAAGTACGAACGTTGCGCGACCGGCTCAAAACGGCAGCTCCAGCTGGTCGATCTCGTGGTTGAAGGTCAGCCGGTGATGGGGAGTGAGACCGTATTCGCGGATCGCAAGGCGGTGTTCGCGCGTCGGATAACCTTTGTTCTTCCGCCAGCCGTACTGGGGAAACTCCTCGGCCAGACGCAGCATATACTCGTCGCGGTGCGTTTTGGCCAGCACCGAAGCGGCGGCGATGTCGGCATACTTGCCGTCGCCTTTGACGATGCAGCGGTAAGGCAGTTCGAGCCGGGTCCGGAAGCGGTTGCCGTCGATGGCCAGAAAGCCGGGAGCGGGATCGAGCCGCGCCGCGGCCAGCGACATTCCCTCGAACGACGCATTCAGGATGTTGATCTCGTCGATCCGCTCGGCGGAGACCGCCTCGACGGCCCATGCCACGGCTTCGCGTTCGATAATCACCCGAAGCTTCTCGCGGTTGCGCTCGGTCATCTGCTTCGAATCGTTGAGCAGGGGATCGTGGAAATCGGGCGGCAGCATCACGGCCGCGGCAAAAACCGGCCCGGCGAGACACCCCCGCCCAGCCTCGTCGCATCCCGCTTCGGGAAGATCGTATTGAAAGCAATTTTCAAGCATAGCCAAAAACATTAAATCATCGGCACCCGACACAAATCAAGGAAAACCGGCAACGAACTGTTACACGCCCGCCGCCGGGAGCTGCTGCGGCAAAAATTGCGCAGACGAATCCTGCGGCCGGATCGGAACCACACTTCGCATTCCACAATCAAACAAAATAACACCTGCATCCGGAAAGCAGACCCGGAAGCAAGTCCGGAAAGCTGGCCCGGAAAGCTGGTCCGAAAGCAGATCGCGAAGCAGATCCTGAAGCAGGCCCGAAAAGCAAATCGCGAAGCAGGCCCGGAAGCCAATCCCGAAACAGGTCCGGAAAGCTGGTCCGGAAAGCTGGTCCGGAAAGCTGGTCCGGAAAGCGAGTCGGAACCCGATTCCGGACAGAACCGCCGGAATGCAACCGGCATCTCCGGAGACGTCGATCCGTCCCGCGGCCGTCCCACCGATTCCGCCGAGCGGCCGAGCAACTGAACAGCTGAGCAGCCGAACAACTGAACAACTAAACAGCCGAACAGCCGAAACATGCCGTGTTGCTCCTGCAAACGGGCCGCAACCATACGCAAGACTCGAAAAGAAACACCCTCCGCAGGATTCCGGCTACAACAAAGTTAGCAATTATTTAGTCCCGTACCGCTTTTTTCCGTATTTTTGCCGAAAGCAGAAATCGCCGCATGAAGATAGATATCGCCCGACAACCGCTGGTCCCGGCCTTCGTCACCCTCTTCGCACTCGCAGTCACGGCCATGTGGGGCGGGGCGGGAAACGGCGTATCCGCCGGCGCGCCGGAGACAATGCCCCTGCTGGGCGGAGCGCTGGCCCGGTTTCAGGCCGCATATCCGGTGTGGGCGCGTCTGGCCGCGGGATTCATGATCCTCTTCACGGGCATGTGCACGGGGCGGATCGCCATCCGCTACAACCTCTATGGAGTCAGCACATGTCTGCCGATTCCGCTCTACGCCGTCGTCGCCTGCGGCATCGTTTCGGGCGGAAACTACCTGACGGCATTCGCCGCCTCGATGCTGCTGGCGCTCGCCGCCAAGAACTACTGCCGCTCCTACTGCAACGGCTACGGTTTCGATGCCATTTTCCGCGCCTCCCTCTATCTGGGATTGCTGCCGCTGGTCTATGCCCCTGCAACGCCGCTGGGGCTGATCCTTCCGCTGGCGATACTGCTTTTCAGACGTACGTTCCGCGAAGTCGTCGTCGCCGCCGCCGGTCTGATACTGCCCGTGCTGACCGCCTGCTACGTCAGCTGGGGCGCGGGAGAAGAATTCACGGCTCCGGTCACGGCACTGGCCGACGCGGTCGTATCGGGCGTTCCGCTATGGATTTTCACGGCCCTTCCGCTCCCGTCGCTCGTCATGCTTAGCATCATTGCGGCACTCGCCCTGACGGCGCTCTTTTTCTTTCTTTCGGACATTTATGCCGCCGGAACCAAGCCGCGTTTCATCCTTATCTTTAATATAGGTATACTGGCGATGACTCTCGCCCTGCTCTGCACCCCGTCGGTCACTCCCGAAGCATTCACCCTGACGGCGGTTCCCGCCGCCCTGCTTTTCCCGGTGCTTTTCGTGCGGATAGACCGCAGAATCGCACTGCCCGTCTACCTCATTCTGTTGGCCGCTTCGGTCTACATTGCAGCTTTGCAATAATCTATTTAGTCACAAATATAGTCCAAACAGCTCTATTTGCCTTAATGTGTCTTTTTAGCGTATTAATTCTTTTACTAAATAAATATTAAATTGTATATTTGGAGTTGAACAAAAGTGACGCAACTTATTGTTCGCAGAAACTTAAAATACGATTTAGTATGAAGAATTCATTGAATTCGTCGGCTCAGCAGCCGATGATCGTGAAGTATGTCGAAGCACTTCACAACGGAATCCAGTCTCAGGCGCTCTCGCGCTATGCAATCGGTTACATCCTTCGCGGTACGAAGTACATCTACGAAGGCGATAAGCGCCAGACGCTCACACGCGGAGACGTATTCTACCTCGGCATAGGGCATCACTACATCGAGAACTTCCCGGAAAACGGCCAGCCCTTCGAACAAGTGCTCTTTTACTATACGCCGGCGGACCTCCAGCGTATCCTGATGCACCTGAACATCACCTACGGCCTGAACATTTCGAACGAACATTCGTGTGAAAACTGCCGCAACCGCACGCACGTCGCCATGCCCGCATGGAATTCGATCCGCAACTTTTTCGTCAATACTAACAACTACCTGCGCGACGAAGACTTCCACCGCGACGAGACGGCCGAGAACATCAAGATGACCGAATTGATCTATCTGATCGCCTCGCACGAAGACTGCTGCATCAAAAGCAAGCTGCTGAGCAACGTGGACGCCGCGAAAGAGAATTTCGAACAGATCGTCTACGACCATATCTTCAAAGACATCTCCATCGAGGAGCTTTCGAAACTGACGAACCGTTCGCTCACTTCGTTCAAGAAGGAGTTCCGCCGTCATTTCCAGATGCCGCCCCACAAGTGGGTACATCCGCCAGCGGCTGATGCACTCGCGTCTGCTGCTGATCTCGACTTCGAAATCCATTTCGGAGATCGGCAACGCCTGCACGTTCCCCAACACGTCGCATTTTATTAAACTTTTCAAAAAGGAATACCAGATGACGCCGGCCGCTTACCGCAACCGCCACATCACTTCGATCGCCCCGGAGAAGCAGCCCGAAACGGTGCAGAACGCGGAAATACGCGAAGCGCTTTAATCAAAAACTTATAAATCGGCTATTATTTTAAATTTTTTAATTATAATTTAACAGATTTTTTTAGGTTAGTTTGAAAAAATGTTATAAAAGATTTGGTGAATTGTGAATTTCAGTTTATCTTTGTATAACAAAACGTGGGATTCTCCCACTCTCATTAACCTAACTAACCTAACCAGAGGGGTTCGCTACTGCCAGGTACCGAACCCCTTTCTCGTGTCCGGAAGCGGCGGAGAGAAGGCTCCGATAATGAATTATTGCAGTTTCGGCGGGTGCGTTTTTTTATTTTTTAATATGCTTTCTCCGGGCGGCGGCGACGGGGCGGGCGGGAAGCGGCTTCCGGCCGAATATCCGCCTCCCAAGCCCGGAAACGGGCGAATCCCGGCGCAGAAGCGTCCGGCGCGGGGCTGTCAAAGAAAATGGACCATTCTTAGGGAATATCAATTATTTTTTCGTATTTTTGCATCAATTGGAAAATAATGATCTTAAATGCCGAAGTTTTATGACAAGGTAGATGTACTGAAAAAACCCGGATGGCTGAAGATCCGGCTCCACCGAACCCCGGAATACGCCGAGGTTCAGCAGATAGTCCGAAAACATGCGCTGCACACGATTTGCAGCAGCGGCATGTGTCCCAACAAGGCCGAATGCTGGAGCCGCAGAACCGCGACCTTCATGATTCTGGGCGATATCTGCACACGGGGCTGCCGCTTCTGTGCCACCAGAACAGGACACCCCCTTGCTCCGGACGCCGAGGAACCCCGGCGGGTAGCCGAAAGCGTCTCGCTGATGAAACTGAGGTATGTCGTCGTAACTTCTGTAACGCGTGACGACCTGCCGGACGGCGGCGCCGCACATTGGGCCGCAACCGTCCGCGCCATCCGCGAACAGAATCCCGACGCCGCAATTGAGCTCCTTATTCCCGATCTCGACGCACGGCCCGACCTCTTGGACACGGTCATCGCGTCGAAGCCCGATATAATCGGGCACAACATCGAAACCGTCGAGCGGCTGACCCCCGTGGTCCGTTCCAGAGCGAAATATCGCACGAGTCTGGAGACCCTGCGCCACATGAGCCGGCAGGGCGTCGCAACCAAAAGCGGACTGATGGTCGGACTTGGCGAGAGCGATGACGAAGTATTACAAACCCTGCACGACCTGCGCGAAGCGGGCGTCGGGATCGTAACGCTCGGTCAGTACCTTCGTCCAACTTTGGAGCATTACCCCGTGGCGGCGTATATCACTCCTGAAAAATTCGAATGGTACAGACTCAAAGCGCTGGAAATGGGCTTCGCCTACTGCGCGAGCGCGCCGCTGGTCCGCTCGTCGTACTTGGCGGAAGAGGCCCTGCAAAGCGTTAAAAGTTTGCAGCGATGAACGTTTACTGCCGGGACCTCGGACAGATGGACTACAAAGCCTGCTGGGATTTGCAGCAGAGCCTGTTCGACGTCCTGACAGCCGGAAAAACGAACCGGACGGCAGCGCCGGAGAGCGCAACGCCGTCCTCGGAAGAGGCGGGCACGATTCTGCTGGTGGAGCATCCGCCGGTATACACGCTCGGCAAAAGCGGCCATGCCGAGAACCTGCTCGTAGGCCGCGAAGCGCTCGAAGCGATGGGAGCGCAGTTCTTTCACATAGACCGAGGGGGCGACATCACCTTCCACGGACCCGGACAGCTGGTCTGCTATCCGATTCTGGACCTCGAAAGGTTAGGCATCGGGCTGAGGGCATACATCGACGCGCTGGAAGAGTCCGTCATCCGCACCGTGGCCGAATACGGCATCCGGGCGGGACGCATCGCAGGCGCTTCGGGCGTCTGGGTGGGAGCGGGAATCGCGCAGGAAGGCGATGGCCGGACGGCGGACGGCGGCGGAAAATGCACGCCGGCGGGCGTTCCGCGCAAGATATGCGCAATAGGAGTCCGTTCGTCGCGTTATATTACCATGCATGGGTTCGCGCTGAACGTAACGACCGATCTGGAGTGGTTTTCGCGCATCAACCCCTGCGGATTCACCGACCGGGGCGCGACCTCGATCGAAAGGGAAACGGGCGCCAAAGTCCCGATGGACGATGTCAAAAGACTCGTCGTGAAATTTTTAAGTGAGATATTAAATGTTAGAATATATAAATAGTAAATCGTATGCCTATAGAAAAACGATGGGTAGTGAAACCGCAGGGCGATTCCGAGGCGGTGGCGAAGCTCGCCTCCGTGCTCAGGATATCCCCCGTGCTGGCGAATCTGCTCGTACAGAGAGGCATAGACACTGTAGAAAAGGCGGACAAGTTCTTTAAACCGAGCCTCGCCGACCTCCACGACCCGTTCCTGATGAAGGATATGGACAAGGCGGTCGAGCGGGTCGAACAGGCCGTTCGTAACAATGAAAAGATCATGGTTTACGGCGACTACGACGTGGACGGCTGCACGGCCGTTGCGCTGGTGTACAAGTTCCTGCGCCAGATCGGGCATAAAAACCTGATGTTCTACATTCCCGACCGCTATACCGAAGGTTACGGCATTTCGGTCAAAGGTATCGACCTCGCGGCCCGCAAAGGCGTGGGGCTTATCATCGCTCTGGACTGCGGTATCAAAGCCACGGAAAAGATTGTCTATGCAAAGAGCAAGGGCGTGGATTTCATCATCTGCGACCATCACCTCCCGGCCGAGGAAATTCCCCGCGCCGTAGCCGTTCTGGACCCCAAGCGGGTCGATTGTTCCTACCCGTTCGACGAATTGTCGGGCTGCGGCGTGGGATTCAAACTCGTGCAGGCCTACGCCCAGAAAAACCGGATTCCCTTCGAGCAGATCAGCCCGCTGCTGGACCTGCTGGTGGTGAGCATCGCCTCGGACATCGTGCCGCTGGTGGACGAAAACCGCATTCTGGCGCATTTCGGCCTGAAAGACCTCAACCGCGAGCCGTCGAAGGGCCTGCTGTCGATCATCAAGATCTGCGGTCTGGACAAGCACAACATCACCATCGACGACATCGTCTTCAAGATCGGTCCCCGCATCAACGCCGCCGGGCGCATGCGCATGGACGAGAACGACGAGAATGCGTCGCCGTCGGGCGGCCACGCCGCCGTCGAGCTGCTGATCGAGGGTAACGAAAGCATCGCCGCGGAGTTCGGCAATGTCATCGACGCCTACAATCAGGACCGCAAGTCGATCGACCGCTCCGTCACGCAGGAAGCGCACGACTTCATCGAGCGCAACCCCGAAATGAAGCGGCTGAAGAGCACCGTGATCTACAATCCCAAGTGGATGAAGGGCATCGTGGGCATCGTCGCGTCGCGTCTGATCGAAACCTACTACCGGCCCACGGTGGTGCTGACGATGAGCAACGGATTCGTGACCGGATCGGCCCGTTCGGTGCCGGGCTTCGACCTCTATCAGGCCGTCGAATCGTGCTCGGACCTGCTGGAGAACTTCGGCGGACACATGTACGCCGCAGGACTGACGATGCGGCCCGAAAACGTGGACGAGTTCACCCGGCGCTTCAACGCCTATGTCGAGGAGAACATCGACCCGCAGATGCTGATGCCCCAAGTGGACATAGACAGCGAACTGCTCTTCTCGGACATCACGCCCGCGTTCCGCAAGGACCTCAACCGCTTCCAGCCCTTCGGGCCGGGCAATACGGCGCCGGTCTTCGCCACCTACGGAGTCAGCAACCACGGCGACGCCAAACTGGTCGGTGTGGAGTGCGAACATCTGCGCATGGACCTCATCCAGCGGCAGAAGCCCAACACCAAGATCCAGTCGATCGCCTTCCAGCAGCCCACGCACTACGAATGGGTCCGCTCAGGACGTCCGATCGACGTATGTTACCAGATCGTCGAGAACCACTACCGCGGTACGGTAACCACCCAATTGCGTATCAAGGACATCAAACCCGTTCTAAACAAATAGATGATCCGGAGAACCGGGAAGATCCGCCCTGCGGCGGTTCTTTCCGGTTTATCCTTTCTTCTCGTTTGCGTGTCCTTTTGTTTAAAATTTGCGTCATTTCACCCCTAATCCCCGCACACGGTCCCCGCACTGCGCCGACGGGTTCCGTCCCACACCATGAACCTACTGAAAAAACCGTACGGACTGACGCTTCAGGCGTTGCTCTGGGTCATGATTTTCGGATGCCTGCTGGCTCATCCGTTCACCAACGCCACCAGCAGCCCTCCGGGAGACAAACGCGAATATGTCCTGATAATCAACAGCTACAACGAATCTTCCTCGTGGAGTTGGGAGATAATCACCGACATCACCGCCCGGATAGAGCAGATCGAAAACCTCGAAGTATACGTCGAGCATATGAACATGCTCCTGATGGACCAGCAGTCGGATCTGGACAACTTCCGGGCGAATCTCGCCCGTGAATACGGCAAGAATCCGCCCCGAATGCTGATATACATCGGCGCGCCGGCCTTCACCATGCGGGACTTCGCCGAAAAGGAGTGGGGAAAAGGCATCCCGTCGATCATCTGCGCCGAGGAGGATTTCATCGGCCCCGACAAATACTACGTCAGCAAGCAGGCCATCCCGCACTCCGAGCGCATTCCGCTCCGGAAGCTGAACGGGGAATACAACCTGACACTGCTCTACGCCCCGATCTACCTCGAACAGACCATCGAGCTGATGCGCCGCATGATTCCGGAGATGAACCGGCTGGTATTCGTCCGCGACGGCCGCTATATCAACCAGCAGTACGAAGAAGAGCTGAGCAAACTGCTCCAAACCGATTATCCGGGAATGCGGTTCACCTCCTACAAGGCCTCGAACATGAGCGTGGACCAACTGCTCGACTCGCTGAACGTCACCGACACCCGCCATACCGGCGTGCTCTTTTCCTCGTGGCACTACACAAGAAATATCGCCGGCAATACCGAGATCACGGCCAATCCCTTCAAGATCATCGCCAGTTCGACGGCTCCGCTGTTCGCACTATGGCCCCCTTCGGTGAAAAACAGCGGCGTGGTCGGCGGATTCACATACGATACGGGCGAGTACAACCGGCAGGTCATCGCAACGTTCGACACCATTCTGGAGGGACGCCAGCCGCACGACATTCCGTTCTATGTCCCATCCGGCGCCCGCCCGACGTTCAACTACCCGGCGATGCTGCGCAACAGGATTTCACCCGAAATATGCCCCTCGGATTCGGTATTCATCGACAAGCCGGAGACATTCACGGAGCGGAACAGAACGGCGATCATCCTATGCGGCGGCCTTTTCCTGCTTTTCATCCTCTTCCAGCAATGGCGCATCCGCGTCATGCACAAAGTCGAAGCAGCCCGCCGGCGGGAATCGGAAAGCCAGATAAAATACGCGAATCTGTTCAACCGAATGCCGATCATCTACATTCAGGAACGCGTGATCTTCGACCGTGACCACTATCCCGCCGACACCGAATTCAGCGACATAAACGCCTACTTCGAACGGACGTTCCTGCCCCGGAATGAGGTCGTCGGCAAACGGGGAAGCGAGCTTTTCGCGGATTCGTTTTCGGAATTCCTGCGTCTGGTGAACGTCGTGCTGACGGAAAACCGGACCGTCACCTTTCCCTTCTACTACAAACCGCGGGACATCTTTTTCGAGGTGGTTCTCAGCCGCTCGTACCTGACCGACCACATCGACATCTTCTGTCTGGACGGCACCGCGCTGCACAAGGCGCAGCAGAAACTGGACTCGATAAACCACAAACTCTCGCTGGCGCTCGACGTCGCCAACATCGTTCCGTGGAAATGCGACCTGAACAACGGCACCATCCTCTGCGACATCAACAAACCGGTCAAAACCGCCTCCGGCGAGATGATCGTGCAGAGCGACACTTCGCTTTCGGTGGGCGTCGAATGCTATTTCTCGAAGATACACAAGGAGGACCGCGACCGCATACGGCAGGCTTACGACGACCTGACGGCAGGCCGCACCGACAAGGTTTGCGAAGAGTACCGGGTGGTATCCAACGAGAGCGGTCACTGGCACATGGAATGGGTCGAGGCGCTGGCGGCCGTGGAGTCGTTCGACGCGCAGGGGCGGCCCCAGACACTCGTCGGAACATCGCAGGTCATCACCGAACGCAAACGCATGGAGCAGGAACTCCTCTCGGCCCGCGACCGCGCCGAGGAGTCGAACCGCCTGAAAACGGCGTTTCTGGCCAACATGAGCCACGAGATACGCACGCCGCTCAACGCCATCGTCGGATTTTCGGGCATTCTGGCCTCGACCGACGAGGAGCAGGAGAAGCAGGAATACGTCTCGATCATCGAAAACAACAACGCCCTGCTGCTGCAGCTCATCGGCGACATCCTCGACCTCTCGAAAATCGAGGCGGGGACGCTCGACTTCATCCACACGGACTTCGACCTGAACGAACTGATGCGGGAGAAGGAGAACGTCATCCGCATGAAGGTCCGGGAGGGCGTCGAACTGCTCTTCGAGCAGAAATACGAACAATGCTCCGTCTGCACCGACCGCAACCGGCTCTCGCAGGTGATCATCAACCTGTTGACCAACGCGGCGAAATTCACGCAGACGGGCAGCATCCGCTTCGGATACGAAATGCGCGGCAAAGAGCTTTATTTCTGGGTCTCGGACACCGGCAGCGGAATCCCCGCCGACAAAACGGAGCAGGTTTTCGACCGCTTCGTCAAACTCAACGCCTTCAAGCAGGGCACGGGACTCGGACTGTCGATCTGCAAAATGATCGTCGAACATCTGGGCGGACGTATCGGCGTGGAGTCCGAAGAGGGCAAAGGATCGAAATTCTGGTTTATCCTGCCCTATGTTCCGGGAAAGGCCGCGGCGCAAAGGACGGAGGAGCAATATCCCGCCGTCTCGGTCGAAAAGAACAAACTGATGATTCTGATCGCCGAGGACAATGACAGCAACTACCGGCTGTTCGAATCGATCCTGCGCAAAGAATACACGCTCCTGCACGCATGGAACGGGCAGGAGGCGGTCGAAATATACCGGCAGCACCGTCCGCACCTCGTATTGATGGATATCAACATGCCCGTGATGAACGGTTACGAGGCCACGGCCGAAATACGCAAACTGTCAGAGAGCGTCCCGATCATCGCCGTAACGGCGTTCGCATTCGCTTCCGACGAACAGAAGGTGCTCCAGAGCGGATTCGACGGCTACATGGCCAAGCCGATCAACGCCCTGCAGTTGCGGACGCAGATCATCGACATGCTGCGCAAACACGTGGTTCTGCTGTAGCCGGAAAGGTGCTGTTCAAAGGCGGATGATCCGCGCCGCGTCGTCCGCGTCGGGCAGGGGAGCGGGCGTGAAGTCGGAGTAGCCGGCCGCAATGGCGCAGAGGGGTTCGCAGTCCGCCGGGACAGGCAGGAAACTGCGCAGGTAATCGGCCGCGCTCTGCCCGTCGGGTTCATCCTTGCGGCGCGGCCGGCCGTTGATATGCACCCAGCAGGAGCCGATTCCCTCGTCCACGCAGGCGAGCTGCAGCAGCGTGGCCGAAATCGCGGCGTTTTCGCGCCAGAGATCGCTTTTCGAAGTATCGCCCAGCACGACGAAAGCCAGCGGCGCACCCTTCATGAACGCCGACCCGTAATCGCGCATTTCGGCCATGCGGGCCACCAAGGCCGGATCGTCCACCACCATGAGACGCGTGGTCCGGGTGTTGCGCGCCGAAGGCGCCGTAAGGGTCTCGCGCAGGATGCGGTCCACCGTCTCGCGCGGCACCGCCCGGTCCGAGAATTTTCGGATGCTGCGGCGTTTTTCGATCAACTCTTTGAATTCCATTTGTTTTGTCTTTTCGGTCTCGCTTTTGCAAAAGTAGTGAAAAATAGGTATATTTGAAATTCAAAACACCCCGAAGAATGGATTACCGATTCAACATCGCCCTGATTTACGATTTCGACGGCACGCTCGCCCCCGGCAACATGCAGGAATACGACTTCATCCCCGCCGTGGGCAAAAGCAACAAGGAGTTCTGGACCGAAGCCAACACGCTGGCCGAGGAGCAGGACGCCGACATGGTCCTGACCTACATGGCGCGCATGCTTCAGGAGGCCAAATCGAAAGGACTGTCACTGCGGCGCGAAGCCTTTCAGGAGTCGGGCCGCCGCGTGACGCTTTACAAAGGCGTCAGGGAGTGGTTCGAGCGGATAAACGCCTACGGGGCCGCACGCGGCATCCGGATTCTGCACTACATCAATTCGTCGGGCATGAAGGAGATCATCGAAGGCACGGAGATCGCCCACGAATTCCGGAAAATATACGCCTGCTCGTTTCTCTACGACGTGGACGGCATCGCCTACTGGCCCGCCGTGGCGGTCAACTACACCAACAAGACGCAGTTCATCTTCAAGATAAACAAAGGCGTCGAGTCGGTTTTCGACAGCAAGCTGGTGAACCGCTACATCCCCGAAAACGAGCGTCCCATACCGTTCAAACACATGATTTACGTAGGCGACGGAACGACCGACATTCCCTGCATGCGGCTGGTGAAGAACTCCGGCGGCCACTCCATCGCCGTCTACAACCCCGACCAGAAGGGGGCGCGGCGCGAGATGGCCTCGCTGATTCACGACAACCGTGTGAGCCACGTCTGCCCGGCCGACTACTCCGAAGGGTCGGACATGGACGTGCTGGTCAAAACCATCATCGACAAGATCGACCTCGACGACAAACTCGAAAAGCTGGAGGTCGTAAAATGACCGGGAAGCGAACGCAGATACAACCATCCGACACAACAAATATGTCACAATCCGAAACAGACGCAGTGAATATCCTCTTCGCTACGAATAACGCGCATAAACTCATGGAGGTGCAGGCCGTGCTGGGTCCCGGCTTCCGGCTGGTGACGCCCCGCGAATGCGGCATCACGGAGGAGATTCCCGAAGAGCAGCAGACCCTCGAAGGCAACGCTTCGCAGAAGGCGCATTACCTCAACGACCGCACGGGGCTGGACTGCTTCGCCGACGATACGGGACTCGAAGTGAAGGCGCTGGGAGGCGCTCCGGGCGTGCATTCGGCCCGTTACGCCACCGACGGACACGATTTCGCGGCCAACAACCGCCTGCTGCTGAAAAACCTCGAAGGAGCGACCGACCGCCGGGCGCAGTTCCGAACGGTCATTTCGCTGATCCTCAACGGCGAAGAACACCTTTTCGAAGGTGTGGTCGAAGGGCGCATCATCGACCGCGAAGAGGGGCACGAAGGCTTCGGGTACGATCCGCTGTTCATACCCGACGGATACGACAAGACCTTCGCCCAGATGTCCACCGAAGAGAAAAACGAGGTTTCGCACCGCGCCCGCGCCGTACGCAAACTCGCGGCCTATTTGCATTCCGCCGGGAAATAGGGTCTCTTTACGGCACACGGGCGCGATCCGGAAAAATGCACGCTTGCTTTTGCACGCTACTTTATCTATCTTTGCCCTCCAATGGAAGAGAGAACTTACAACAAAGAGGAACGTTTCGACGCCCGGACCATCGAGGCGCTGAAGCTCCATTACACCGAAATCCTGCGGCTGCTGGGAGAGGATCCCACGCGCGAAGGACTTCTGAAAACCCCCGAACGCGTCGCCAAGGCGATGTCGTTCTTGACGAAGGGATACGAAGAGAATCCGCTCGAAATCATCCGCTCCGCGACGTTCCGCGAAGAGTACAAACAGATGGTGCTCGTGAAGGACATCGAGCTGTACTCGCTCTGCGAACACCATATGCTGCCGTTTTACGGCAAGGCGCACGTCGCCTACATTCCCAACGGACACATCACGGGACTTTCCAAAATCGCCCGCGTCGTGGAGTGCTACGCCCGCCGCCTGCAGGTGCAGGAGCGGCTGACGGTGCAGATCCGCGACTGCATACAGGAGGCGCTCAACCCGATGGGCGTGGCCGTGGTGATCGAAGCCAGCCACATGTGCATGCAGATGCGCGGCATCGAAAAACAGCAGTCGGCGACGACCACGTCGGCGTTCACGGGCATTTTCCTCTCGGACCACCGCACGCGCGAGGAGTTCATGACCCTCATATCGCACAAATACCGGTAGGATTCAGCACCGGATGGAATAAAAATCCTCGCGGCTTGTGACGTTGCGGGGATTTTAGCCGAAAGGCGCACCTGCGGATGAAGACGGCATCCGCGGACTATTCCCGGCTTTCGAGATTCACCAGACAGGTGTTCAGCATTTTATGCAGTTCGGCCTGCGTGAACGGTTTGGGCAGGAACCCGGTACATCCGGCGGCGACGGCGCTTTCGGCTTCGCGGTCGGAAGGGTAGGCCGACATGACGACGACCGGCAGATCGGGAGCGCTCTCCCGGATGCGGCGCGTAACTTCGAATCCGTCCATGACCGGCAGCCGCGTATCGACCAGCACGGCGTCGGGACGCTCCGAACGGAACAGTTCCGCAGCCTCGGCTCCGGAGCGCGCACGCACCAGCCGGAAACGCGCGCTCAGCATCGCCTCGATCAGTTTGAAGCTGATGTCCGAGTCCTCGCCGACCAGCAGGGTCCACGAAACGCCGCCCTTCAGGGCGCCCATATCGGCCGGAGCCGGTTCGCACTGTACGTCGCACTGCACGACGGGAATCGAGAAATGGAACCGCGTACCCTTTCCCAATTCGGACTCAACGCCGATCGTGCCGTTGAGCTTCTCGACGATCGTTTTCGAAATAGCCAGTCCGAGCCCCGTGCCGGAGACGAAATCGTCGAGCTTGACGAAACGGTCGAAAATGTCGCGGACCTTTTCGGCAGGGATTCCAGTGCCGGTATCTTCCACGAAAAACTCCACGCGCCCTTCGCGCAGGTCGAATCCGAAGCGGATTTCGCCCTCGGTCGTAAACTTGGAGGCGTTGTTTATCAGGTTCGAGATGACCTGCGCCAACCGGTTCTGGTCGCAGACGATCTCCACGTTCTCGATCCGCTCGTCGAAAACGAGTTTCACGCCCGGATTCGTCCGGCCCTTGTGCATCTCGTATTCCGATCGGCACAAATCGTTGAGATTCATTGGCCTGAAGTGGAATTCGAGCGTTCCGGCCTCGATTTTCGAGATGTCGAGAATGTCGCCGATAAGCTGCAGCAGCAGGCTGGAATTGGTGTCGATGATGTCGATGAACTGCTGTTTCTCCTCCTCGGTCTCCGCTTCGCCCATCAGCTTGGCAAAGCCGACAATGGCGTTGAGCGGCGTACGTATCTCATGGCTCATATTGGCCAGAAACGCCGTCTTGAGCCGGTCGGACTCCTCGGCGCGGATACGGGCCTCGATGACCTTAAGCTCGGCGTTTTTCTGCTCGGTGATGTCCCACGACACGCCGATAATCAGCGGCAGACGGTTCTCGACCGGAACCAGCGATTTCGAGGTGTTGACGATGCGCGTCTCCCCCTTCGCCGAGACATACTCTTCGATGAACTCCATGCGCTCGCCCGTGCGCAGCAGTTCGAGGTCGTCGCGCCGGAAATGCTCCGCATCCTTCGGACTGGGAAACACCTCGTAATCGGTATATCCGAGCGCTTTCGACGCGGGGATATGCGAAAACTCCTCGAAAGCCCGGTTCCAGTAGAGATAACGGAACTCGTTGCCGGGGTCCTTGACGAAGAGATAGACCGGAATATTGTTGAGGATGCTGTCAAGGATGGAGTTCATCTCCTTGACCTTGTTTTCGTGTTCGATGCGCCGCGTGATGTCGCGACCGAAGAACCAGACGATTTCGCGCTCCTTGAAGTGGTCGTAGATGATATAGGCCACGATGTCCCACGCCACGATACGCCCCTGAGCGTTCTTCAGACGGACGGTGTATTTGTATGCGCCGTTGTCCCGGCGGATCTTCGCCAGCCGCTCCTCCCACAACTGCCGCGTCGCGTCGATCGACCAGAACTCGTACACCTTGCGCCGCGACAGATCGCCCTTCAGGTCGTGCCGCCTCCGGAAACGTTCGTTGGCGTACTCCATCGTCCCGTCTACGGCGCATGCGTAAATCTCCTCATCGACATTGTTCAGCGCATACTTGACCATCTCCAGCTCGTGCTTGGCGACTTCGGCCTCGGTGATGTCGCGGCAGATGCAGAGGGCGTGTTCGCCGTCGAGGGGCATGATGCGGTTTTCGTAATTGCGGGTCCGGCCGTCGAGCGTGATGTCGTGATGCGAAGAGGAACCCTTCCCCGACGCGAAAACGTTTTCGAGGTTGTTCTTCACGTTGCGGCACGCTTCGGGCGAAAGCATCGACCGGATATTCCGGCCCACCAGCTGGGGACCTTCGATCCCGACATGATTGGTCTGCTCGGAGGAGACCAGTTCGACCAGCGTCCCGTCGCGTCTCAGCACGGTCAGCATGTCGGGAATCGAATCCAGAATCTTACAGGCGTACCGGTCGCGGAAGCGGCCCGCGGTGTCGGCCGCCGAAGCGAGCCGCGCCTCAAGCTCTTCGATCCTGCCGATAAGCTCCTCGCGGGAGCAGTTATCATAATGGCTCATATGTCACGAAATTGTGGTGGGTCTTACAAAGGTAACATAATTCCCGGAAGTCGGCGTCTTTTTCCGGATAAAACGGATTATCGCCGGAACCAGTCCGACAAATGCTCCTCCGCACGTGAACGACATCCCGAATTCCACGCCGGCGCAGTGCGGAACCGCCACCGGCAGCACAGTGCGGAACCGCCCCGGCGGCGTGCAAACCGCAGATGCGTTCCGGGCGGAACACACCCCGACGAGCATCAGCGGCGGCAGGCGCCTGTCCGCTGAGAGCCAATCCGTTCAGGAAGGAAAACCGGACGGTCCGCTCTGCGCCGCCCGATTTTTCATACCGCAAATCCGCTTCTTTATAGCCCGATCGGACAACACGGCGCAAAACGGAGGTTGCGGAACGAATTTTGAACACGGTATCTGACAGCAAACTAAAAATTCAAAATCATGACCGTGAAAAAATTACGCTACCTTGCATTCGCACTCACAGCAGTTGCGTTTTGCGCGTGCCAGAAAGAGCCCTCGACATCGAGTCTCCACAAAGATTATCTGGTCTACACCGCTCACGACACCGACGCCGATTTCGCCGCCTTCGACACCTACTACATTCCCGACAGCATCCTGCTGATCGGCTCCGCCGACAAGACGGAATACTGGAAAGACGCCAATGCGCTGGAGATCGTCAATACCGTCGTAGGACGCATGAACGCCGCGGGCTACACCCGTACCGACGACAAAGATGCGGCCAATCTCGGCCTGCAGCTCAGCTACGTGCAGAAAGTGACCTATTTCGTGGGTTACGACTATCCCTACTGGTGGTGGTACTATCCCTATTACTGGACGCCCGGTTACTGGGGCGACTGGGCCGGCTGGCACTATCCCTACAGCGTTTACTACGGATATACGGCCGGTTCGCTGCTCGTGGAGATGATGAATCTCGAAGCCGATCAAGAGAGCGGCAAGAAGCTGCCCGTGATCTGGGACAGCTTTATCGGCGGGCTGCTGACCTCGTCGGAAGAGCTGAACCAGCAGCGCACGGTGGACGCCGTGCAACAGGCTTTCGATCAGTCGCCTTATCTGAAAAAATAATTTAACCGCAAAACACGTCCGATTATGAAAACATCGAAATATCAGGTTCTCAAAACCATCGCACTCTGTGTCGTGCTGCTCGCAGCCGCGCGTACGGGCAAGGCGCAGATTTTCCCCAACTCCTACATCAACGTCGACTGGCAGGTAGGCGTGCCGCTGGGCAGCGCCTATGCCGACAAGGCGTCGGGATGGGGCATGAACTTCGAAGGCGGCTACTTCATCACGCCGTCGGTCTCCGTAGGTCCCTTCATCTCCTACCAGACCAACCTTTCGAGCATTCCGCGCCAGACGCTCGATCTGGGCGACGGCTCGGCCCTGACCGTCAACCAGAAGCACGGGGCGTTCCAGCTGCCGTTCGGCGTCACGGGACGCTACACATGGCTTCCGGACAGCGTATTCCAGCCCTATGCGGGTCTGAAGCTGGGCGCCAACTATGCAGAATTCTCGTCCTACTACTACGTAATCAAGCAGTACACCGACACATGGGGATTCTACCTCTCGCCCGAAATCGGCGTTAGCATCTTCCCGCGTCCGGACTACCGCTTCGGTTTCCACGTGGCGCTTTACTACAGCTACGCCACCAACAGCGGCGATATCCTGACCTATTCGGTAAACAACCTCAACAACTTCGGCATACGCGTCGGTATATCGTTCTGACGCCTCCGGAACACGACGCGAGCAGGCCGGACCCGCCGGCCTGTCGTTTTGGGGGAGAGACGCATAAAGAGATACGACATAAAAATCCCCCTTTGGAAAGGGGGATTTTCGATATAAGCGCGCAAAACGCATCGTCAGATATTCCGATCAATGCGCTTCGAGCCAGTTGCCGCCCACGCCGTAATCCACCACCAGACGGACTTTGAGCGCGGCAGCGGACTCCATGGCTTCGGTGACGATGGCCACGACGCGCTCCTGCTCGGAGCGGAGCATATCGACGACCAGTTCGTCATGCACCTGCAGGATCACCTTCGAGCGGATGCCTTCGGCGGCGAAACGGCGATGTACGTTGATCATGGCGATCTTCATGATGTCGGCCGCAGAACCCTGAATCGGAGCGTTCACGGCGTTTCGCTCGGCAAGGCCGCGGGCGATGGCGTTGTGCGAAGCGATGTCGTTGAGGTAGCGGCGCCGGCCGAAAATCGTCGAGACGAAGCCCTCTTCCTTGGCCTTGGCAACCACGTTGTCCATATACTCCTGCACCTTGGGGTAGGATGCGAAATAGCCGTCGATAATCTCTTTGGCCTCCTTGCGGGGAATCTCCAGCCGCTGGCTCAGGCCGAAGGCCGAAATGCCGTAGATGATGCCGAAATTGGCGGTCTTGGCGCGGCGGCGCTCCTCGGAAGTCACTTCGCCGAGGGTTTTGTTGAACAGTTTGGCGGCCGTCGCGGCGTGGATGTCCTCGCCGTGGGCAAAAGCCGCGATCAACGATTCGTCGCCCGAAAGGTGCGCCATCAACCGCAATTCGACCTGACTGTAGTCGGCCGAGAGCAGCAGATGCTCCTCGTCGGAGGGGATGAACGCCCTGCGGATACGGCGGCCCATCTCTTCGCGCACGGGGATATTCTGCAGGTTGGGATTCGTGGACGAAAGGCGTCCCGTAGCGGTAACAGCCTGATTGAAAGAGGTGTGTATGCGTCCCGTGCGGCGATTGACCAGCTGGGGCAGCGCCTCGACATAGGTCGAGAGGAGTTTCTTGACACCCCGGTATTCGAGGATCAGATCGACGATGCGGTGTTTGTGCGCAAAAGACTGCAGGTAATCCTCATCGGTGCAGAACTGCTTGGTTTTGGTCATCTTGGGCTTCTCGGCGATGCGCATTTTGCCGAACAGCACCTCGCCCAGCTGACGCGCCGAGTTGATGTTGAGCTGCGATTCGCCGGCCTCCTCGCGGATCGCGGCCTCCAGCTCGGCCAGCCGGCGGCTCAGCTCCACGGAATAGACGGCCAGCGCCTCGGAGTCAATCCGCACGCCCGCCATCTCGATATCGGCCAGCACGGCGATCATCGGCTCCTCGATTTCGAAATAGAGGTGCTGCAGGCCAAGCTCTTCGATCTGCGGATAGAGCGCATGCTTGAGCCGCAGCGTGACGTCGGCATCCTCGGCGGCGTACTCCTTGACCCGCTCGACGTTCACCAGATCCATCGTCAGCTGCTTAGAGCCTTTGCCGATCAGGGTTTCGATCTCGATCGGCTTGTAGTTGAGGTATTTCTCCGCAAGGGCGTTCATGTTGTGGCGCGATTCGGGATCGAGCAGGTAGTGCAGGATCATCGTATCGTACTTGCGGCCCCGGATTTCGAGTCCCAGCTGCCGCAGGACCATCAGGTCGAACTTGATATTCTGGCCGATCTTGGCGATCCGGTCGTTTTCGAAAAGCGGCCGCACGATTTCGGCGTATTCCGCCGTATTCTCCTCCTTGAAAGGAATGTACCACGCTTCGAAAGGCTTCACGGCCAGCGACATGCCGACGATGCGGTCGTTGAAGATGTCGAATCCCGTCGTCTCGGTGTCGAAGCAGAACTCTTCGTATTTCCCGACTTCGTCCACCACTTCGCGCAGCTGCGCGGCGTCCTCCACGAGTCTGTAGTCGTGAGGCGTGGTCTGCGCCGTCTTGAACTGCATCGCTTCGGCTTCGGCCTGCAATTCGGCGGCGGGAACGTCCGACGCCGCAGGCATCTCCACGACCGGGTCGCCGAAGAGGTTGCCCTGACCGACCAGCGCGGCCCGTTTCGCGGCCGCCGACTTGGCGCGGGCCATCTCGGCCAGCTGCGTCTGCGCCTCCTGCCGGGGACCTTCGGGCAGGGTTTCGGGAGGGGCGAGGTTCGTCAGGTCGTTCATAAACGCCTTGAAATCCAATTCTGCGAAAACGGCCTTGAGTTCGTCGATATGGGGATCGCAGACCGTAAGGTCCTCAGGCCGGAAGGGAATCGGCACGTCGAGACAGATCGTGGTCAGGTGCTTGGCGAGACGCAGTTTATCGCCCCACGCGGCGATTTTCTCGCCCTGCTTGCCCTTGATCTTCGACACGTTGTCGAGGATGTTCTCCACCGTTCCCCACTCCTGCACCAGTTTGCAGGCGCTCTTCTCGCCGATGCCCGGCACGCCGGGAATGTTGTCCGAAGCGTCGCCCCACAACGCGAGGATGTCGCGCACAAGAACCGGATCGTCGATGCCGTACTTCTCGCGGATCGAATCGCGGTCCACGATCTCGATGCTTCCGTCCGCGCCTTTCTGCTTGTAAATCTTACAGTTGTCGCGCACCAGCTGGCCGTAGTCCTTGTCGGGCGTCACCATGAAGACCTCGTAGCCGGCTTCGACGCCCTTTTGCGACAGGGTGCCGATCACGTCGTCGGCCTCGTAGCCTTCGACCTCCAGAATCGGAATGCACATCGCCTCCAGCACCCTTTTCACATAGGGAACCGAAAGCAGGATGTCTTCGGGAGTCTCGGCGCGGTTGGCCTTGTACTCCGGAAAAACCTCGCGGCGGAAACTGCCGCCCTTGGGGTCGAACGCCACGCCCAGCAGGTCGGGCCGTTCGCGCTTCTGAATGTCGCGCAGGAACTTGACGAAGCCGAACACCACCGAGGTGTTCATGCCCGCGCGGTTGCGCATCGGACGGCCCAGAAAAGCATAGTAATACTTGAAGATCAACGCATAGGCGTCGACGAGAAAAAGTTTTTTCATATATAAGAAGTCGCGTCAATAATAATTTCGCATGGATGACGCCGCATCCTCCGCCCCTCCGGAACGGGGCGAAGCGCATACGGCATGTGTTCCGAATGACGCACCTTACCGGTTATCTTCGGCAAACCACTCGGCGAACGAAGTCGCGGTTTCATGCAGGCGGAGCGAATGCAGCTCCACGCCCTCCGGCAGTCGGCGCGAAATGCGGCGGGCGAAATCGCCGAGCATATTCTCGCAGGTCGGCTGGTAGTCCACCGTGACGATGTTGCCGAAACGTTCGGCGAGCATGGCCCGCAGCGACGCGTTGCACGGCGTCTGACGCAGGACGAGGGAGTGGTCGAAGTGCGACACGATCTCTTCGTTGACGATGCGCTTCAACACCCCGAAATCCATCACCATCCCGCATTTAGGGTCTCCTTCGCCGGCCGCCGGACATCCCTTGACGGTCACGAAAAGCCGGTAGGAGTGGCCGTGAATCTCACGGCATGGCCCGTCGTATCCGTCCAGAGCGTGCGCCGCTTCGAAGGAGAACTCTTTTGTCAATCTGATCACTGTCATATGCGCAAAGATATTCATTAAATGCGAAAGGCGGAAAGGATTTCTGATTTTTCAGCGTCCCGCGTCCGCTTCTCCGGCCCGGACGGGCGAAATTGCAGCGGCAGAAGGGTATTTCCGGCGTCCGCCGGACCCGCCGCATAGGGGTGTGCCGGTCCGGTCCGATTCAGGCCGAAACATGCGGTAACAAATTTGCACTTTCAGATATTATTATTACATTGCAGCAATAAAATACTAACAACGAGAAAGATACATTACAGCCTATACAAACGATTACACACTATTTATCCGGTAAAAGTACAATATTTTTACCAAATCCGGATTTTGAATAACAAATCGTAAGTATATCGTCCTTCGGGCACTACGGCACCGCAAACACCATCAACAATATTTTATTCCTATTTTTTTTAACTAAACCCCCTTCTGCTATGAAATTTTGGAAATCCGCGCTCCTCTACGCAGCGACGGTATGCACGCTGACAGCCGTCTCTTGTTCCGATGAGACGAAAGAGCCGAATCTGTACACGACAGCCGTAACCGACGACGGCAACGGTACGGCCAAAGCCGCACCCGCGTCGGCTGCCGCGGGTGAAACGATAACCCTGACGGCAACGCCCAAGGAAAACTTCTCGTTCGCGAAATGGACGGTCGTCAGCGGCGACGCCGAACTGAAAAGCGCGACGGCCAACCCGACGACATTCACCATGCCGGCCGCAAACGTCGAAATCAAAGCCGAATTCGCTGCCGTCCCGAACCAGATTACCGTAACTGACGACGGCAACGGCACGGCCGAAGCCGATCCCGCATCGGCGATTCCGGGCGAAACGGTAACCCTGACGGCAACGCCCGCCGAAAACTTCTTCTTCCTGAAATGGACGGTCCTCAGCGGCGGTATAGAGCTGGAAAATCCGACGGAAAACCCGACGACATTCACCATGCCGGAGGGGGGGGGAAATGTCGAAATAAGAGCCGAATTCACCGACCTGCTTTCGCTTGCAGCCTCCGAAATCATCGCGTATGACGCAGAGAAAGCGGCCACGGTAACCAGACTGTCCGTCGGCGGCGACCTGACGGACGAGGTAACCGCCGCGATCTTCGACAAATTCCAGAATCTTCTCTTCCTCGAACTCACCGACGCCAAAGCAATTCCCGACAATTTCATGTACGATGCCGGCTCACGCGCACCGAAACAGACCAAACTCGAAGAGCTGAATGCGCCGGAGGCAACGTCGGTCGGCGTGAATGCGTTTCGCAACAGCGTCCTCACCGCCGTCAACAATTCATCGCTCCGTACCGTCCATCTTCCCAAGGTGCAGACCATCGGCGAACGGGCGTTCAGCGACCTGTGGACGCTCGAAGAGGCAATCTTCCCCGAACTGACCGAAGTGGGCGAATCGGCCTTCTCGCAGAACAAAGCGCTGGCCAAGGCGGAGATGCCCAAACTCACCTATGCTCCCAACTCGTTATTCTACAGCTGCACCGCCCTCACGGAGATCTCGATGCCGAATCTCGAAGAGGCCGGCAGCGCCTTCTTCTACTGCGGCGGTCTGACGAGCATCTCGCTGCCCAAACTCAAGACGGCCGGAGAGTCGTGCTTCGCCTATTCGACCAAACTGACGCAAATCGACATCCCCAACGTGGAAAAGCTGGAGAAGATGGCCATGTACGCCTGCAACGGCCTGCTGAGCTTCAGCGGCGAAAAAGTCGAGTCCGTAGGCGCCCAGTGCTTCGAAAGATGCTATGCCCTCAAGGAGGTTTCGTTCCCCGCGGCCACGGCTTTCGGAAGCGGCTGCTTCATCGACTGCGAATCGCTGACAAAGGTCGATTTCCCCTTATGCACCGCCATCAGCGACAAGATGTTCTTCATCGCTCAGACCGCCGTCTGCACCTCGACGCTCAAGACGATCGACCTGTCCAATATCACGACCATCGGTACGAGCGCATTCGAAGGGTGCAAGGCGCTCGAAGACGTGGTGGACTTTTCCAAAGTCACGACTGTCGGCGAACGCGCCTTCCGCGAGTGCATCACGCTCAAAAACGTGGATCTCTCCAACGTCACGGCCACGGGCGAATACGCCTTCTTCAGGTGCTGGGGTTTCACGGGCGAGCTGAACATGCCGAAACTGACCGCCCCCGGCAAATACCTCTTCCGCGAATGCAAGAACATCACCAAGGTGAGCGCTCCGGTATTGGAGAACATGTCCTTATATATGTTCGCCGAATGTACCGCTCTTGCGGACATAGATATGCCCGTACTCAAGAAGGTGGAAAACTTCTCTTTCAACAAATGCGAAGGTTTGACGAAAGTGGATATGCCCACGGTCGAGACCATAATTGCCGGAGGATTCAGCGGTTGTGTAAATATCAAAACCATAAACCTTCCGAACGTCAAAAGTATCGGCGGAACCGTCTTCAACGGCTGCGCCCTCGTTACCACCATTTCACTCCCCGCATTGGAGACCTTTATCAATAACGGCGGAGCATTCAGCGGAATGACCGGCCTGACGAGTTATGACGTTCCTCTTTTGGCCACGCTCGAAACGGTCCCCTCGTCGCTGTTCCAGAACTGCAAGAGCCTGACGGCAATCGACCTGCCCGCCGCAAAAGATCTGGGTATGAACGCCATTCGCGGGTGCGACGCTCTGGAGAGCATCTCGCTGCCCAATGTCGAGAAGGTAGGCAACTTCTGTTTCGCCGAAAACCCGAAGCTCAAGGAGGTCGATCTTCCCAAAGCCACTTCGCTCGGAACCAAGGCTTTCGACAAATGCACCGCCCTGACGACCCTGAAGCTGGGTGCGACGACGGCCATCACGCTGGCTGCCGACACATTCACCTCGCCCGACGTTCCCGCCGCCTGCAACCTGTTCCTCAACGCGGCGGGCGTGGAATACCCGACCGCTGCCGGGCAGCAATGGAAAAACCTCACTTGGAAATCCATCGCCTCCTACGTTCCCTGAGCAGGGGCGGCGTCAGCACGCCGGACCGCTGTTCCCATGTCTTAGAAAACAGCCGCCGCGCGTACCGACGAACGATTTCCAGATGATCCGCAACGAACCCGTCTCCGAACATGGAGACGGGTTCGTCGTATTTTATTTTCGCCTTCCGGAAGATTAAATCACACGGGGTTTGCGTTTTATATCCGATTAATTCGTATATTTGTTAAAAGTCCCGACATATGAAATATGTTTTAAAAGACCTTGCGCCACGGCCTGAAAAAGACTTGTTCATCACGCAGTACTGGTCCGACAAACAGTCGGATCCGCCCTTGCATTTCCACGAGGACTACATGCTGAGCCTGACCCTGAACGTCAGGGGTACGCGCATCACGGGCCGTACGGCCGACGACTTCACCGAAAAGGACCTGATCATCATTTTTCCGGGCGTTCCGCACTGCTACACGCGCGACGAAGCCTATGCCGACATCGACTGCGAAGCCGTGGCGGTGCAGTTCAGCCGCGACATGCCCAACTGGCAGCTTTTGGAAACCGAGTACCTGCAGCCCATTCAGAAGATGCTGAGCCTGCCCGTCGCAGGTCTCCATTTCTCCGAAAAGGTGGTGGACCGCGTCCGCGACCGGCTGCTGCAGCTGCCCGGACTGCGGGGATTCGAGTCGGTGGTGCTCTTTCTGGACATCCTCAACGACCTCGCCACGGCGGGACCGGACGAAATGCACATTATCGGAACGACGGATTACAAGACGCAGGCCGACGGCAACGAACGCATCAAGAAAATCCTGCAGTTCGTGGAAAACAACTACCACAACAAAATCACGCTCGAAGACATCGGAGCCGAAGTGGGCATGTCCCCCTCGTCGGTATGCCGCTATTTCAAGAAGAACACCTGCCAGAATCTCTGGACCTATATCAACGGGTTCCGCATCGTGCGCGCCGCGCAGATGATCGTGGAGACCGACGCTCCGATTTCGGAAATCAGCACCCGGTGCGGATTCCACAACATCTCGAATTTCAACCACGCCTTCCGCGAGCGCATCGGCTCGGCGCCGGGCGAATACCGGCGCAAATTCGGCTCGACGGTGATTTCGCCCGACCGGCAGCAGGTCGAGGAGATCGGCCGCAAACTCGACGATTTACGCAACGGAGCCAGTTTGTCCGAGGGGGGGGGAAATCCGTCCTCCGGAACCTCTTCGGAAAGCGGAGAGAGGTAGTTTGAACCCGCTTTCCCCGGAAAAAATAGAAATCGGCCCCGAATCCGGGGCCGATTTTCGTATCGGTTTGCGGAACAGCGTCCGCGCAGGTTCAGTTCACCGGTTTGCGGTGCGGTCTCAACGCAGTTCCAGCTTATAGGGGTAGTACATGACGACTCCCTGCTGTTTGGTCGCCTCCTGCACCTGCTTGTACTCCTTCATCAGCAGTCCCAGTTCCGAACGGGTCATGGCCTCGCGGACGCTGACGTTGAGCGACGCGATGAAGGCGGCGAATCCCGTCGGTTCCTCGATCACCTCGGTCACCCGGTAGCTGTCGCCCAGACCGGCCTTGTCCACGGCGATGGCGATGGCCGTTTTCAGACCTCCGTAGGTGTCGATCAGACCGATACCCAGCGCATCTTCGCCCGACCAGACGCGGCCCCCGGCGATGTCCAGTACCTTTTCGATCGGCAGGTTGCGCCCTTCGGCCACATGGGTCGTGAAGGTCGTGTAGACCTTGTCCACGCCGCGCATGATCGAAGCCCGCTCGGCGGCGGTCAGCGGCGAGGTCGCCCCCATTCCGGCCGAGGTGTTGCTCTTCACGGCGTCGAACGTGATTCCGAGCTTGTTTTTAAAGGCGTCGATGGTGTTGAGGTACATGCCGAAGACGCCGATCGAACCCGTAAGGGTCAGTTTGTCGGCCACGATGACGTCGGCGGGACATGAAATGTAATAACCTCCGCTGGCGGCATAGGAGCCCATCGAAACGACCACCGGTTTTTCGGCTTTCAGCAGTTCCATTTCGCGCCAGATGACGTCCGAAGCCAGTGCGCTGCCGCCGGGGGAGTTCACGCGCAGCACCACGGCCTTGACCTTCTCGTCGTCACGCACGCCGGCCAGCGTCGCAGCCAGCGTATTGCCGTAAATCTCCTTTCCGAAGCCTTCGCCGTCGACGATCGCACCGTCGGCATAGACGACGGCCACCTGATCGGCCGAGATGTTTTTGAGGTCGGCGCCTACCTGCGAAGCGTATTCGCCCAGCGTGATGAAATTATACTCTCCGTCGGAATCGGACGCTACGCCCAGTTCGGCGAATATGTCCTTCATCTGGTCCTCGTAGATCAGGCTGTCCACGAAGCCGTGTTCGAGGGCATCCTCAGGCAGCGAAACCTCCAGTTTGTCGGTGATGCGGTTCAGCTCCTTCAGGTCGATGCCGCGGGCCTCGGCGACCGAGCCGGCGATGGTGTTCCACATCGAATTCACGAGCGCCTGCATCTGCTCGCGGTTGGCGTCCGACATTTTGGGAAGGATATACGGCTCGACGGCGCTCTTGTATTTGCAGGCCGTGGGGCGGAACACTTCGGCCTTGATGTCGAGTTTGTCGAGCAGGCCCTTGTAGAACATCAGGTTGAACGCGAGACCCGACCAGTCCATGGCGCCTTCGGGCTGCATGTAGATTTTGTCGGCCGCCGAAGCGAGGTAATATTTCCCCTGCGAATAGGTCTCGTCGTAAGCGACGACGAATTTGCCGCTCTGCTTGAAATCGACGACCGCTTCACGCAGCTCTTCCAACAGGGCCGCGCCCATCACGCCGCCGTTGCCGTTCATCCGCAGGTAAATGCCCTTGATGCGGCTGTCGTCCTTGGCGGCTTCGAGCGCGCGCAGAGCCTTCATCAGCGGAAGCTGGCGCGTGGAGCGCAGCGTGGCGAAGTCGATCCCGGCGAAGGGATCGCTCGACGGAGCGTCGGTCAGCACATCCGAAAAGTCGATCTTGAGGATCGACTCCGCATGCACGGCCACCGTCTTCTCCATCGAGCCGGCTATGCCCAGCAGAATGAATATCCAGAGAAAAAACACCAGAAACGACCCCACGACGAAGGCGAGGATCGCAGCCAGAAAAGTCTTGATAAAATTCATAACGTATCGTTTATTGTTTGTCCTGTTTCGTTCCGAGTCCGGATTTCCTTTGCAAATATAAGGAAATTTTACGAAAAACAAATAAAATTTATCGTTTTTCGATAAAACAATAGGCCCTGCTATATTTATTCTGCAAAATATACGTTATCTTTGCGATTGTAGTCACAACACGAATCATGGAAGAAAAAATCAGACATCTGCTGACGTCCGTCGTCCATCCCGAAACGGGACAGGACATCGTCGGCAGCGGCTTTATCGAGCATATCGCCTCCGGAGCCGGCAAGATCACCGTCGTACTCCGTTTCGCCAAGGCCCGCGACCCGTTCGCGGTGAAAATCAAAAACCAAGCCGAGGAGATTCTCCGGCGTGAATTCCCGCAACAAAACGTCATGGTCGTCATCAAGGAGGGCGGCGCGGCGCCGCGGCCCGAACCCAAGCTCAAGACGACCACCGGCGGCATCGCCAAAGTGATCGCCGTGGCATCGGGCAAAGGCGGGGTAGGAAAGTCCACCGTGACGGCCAACCTCGCCGTCGCACTGCGCAACATGGGTTACCGCGTCGGAATTCTCGACGCCGATATTTACGGTCCCTCGCAGCCCAAGATGTTCGGCGTGGAGGGGTACCTGCCCGATGCGGTGCAGGAGGAGGGAACGGACCGCATCGTTCCGGCCGAGTCGATGGACATACGGCTGATGTCTATCGGATTCTTCATCAAACCGACCGACGCCCTTTTGTGGCGCGGCGCCATGGCGGTCAGCGCCCTCAAGCAGATGATCCACCAGACCAAGTGGGGAACGCTCGATTTCCTGCTCGCGGACCTGCCCCCCGGAACGGGCGACGTACACCTCTCTATTATAGGCGAACTGAAAATCGACGCCGCGGTGATCGTCTCGACGCCCCAGCAGGTGGCGGTCGCCGACGTGGTGCGCGGTGTGGAGATGTTCCGCAACGAAAACGTAAACATCCCGGTAGCGGGCGTGATAGAAAACATGGCGTGGTTCACGCCTGAAGAACTGCCCGAAAACCGGTACTATATCTTCGGGAAAGGCGGCGCGCGCCGTTACGCCGAAGAAAACGGCGTGGATTTTCTGGGCGAAATACCCATCGTACAGTCCATCATGGAGGGTTCCGACGAGGGACGCCCTGCGGCGGGCATCGATCCGAGGGTCGAAAAATGGTACCGCGAAATCGCCGAAAAGACTGTCGAAAAGGTGATGAAATCGTGTTAGAAACCCTGTTGATAACCGACGATAAATAATGAAAACTTCCGGCCCCGAAGAGTTGCAAATCCCAAAACAGGGAGGGTATATACAAGTTTTCGCCGAAACCAAAAAAAGTTTTGCCGAATTATAGTCAGCGGCCGACTCCCAAAAGAGCAACAGAATGTTCACAAAAAAGGGATGTCGAAATGTTGAAAACAGTTGTGAACAATTGTCGATTATTATTTTTATAGATTGACTATCAAATAATTGGAATAAAAACAGAAGAAAAAGAAGAGGAGAAAATGTTGAGAGAAAAATCGCGGGGAAACTTGTGAACAGTATCAACAGCTATTATTTCTATTCTTATATCTTTATTTAAAATTAATAAATAGTAAAAATAAAAAATGAAGGTCAATAACTCCGCGGAGATCCGCCGCCGGATCGACGAACTCAAGCGCCGCAAGCGCGCCGTCATACTGGCCCATTACTACACCACGCCCGAAGTGCAGGAGGCGGCCGACTTTCTGGGCGACTCGCTGGCCCTCTCGGTCAAGGCGCAGTCGGTAGACGCCGACATCATCCTGTTCGCCGGCGTGCACTTCATGGCCGAGACCGCCAAGGTGCTCTGCCCCGACAAGAAGGTGCTGATTCCCTGCCCCGAAGCGGGATGTTCGCTGGCCGAGTCGTGCGATGAGAAGGATTTTGCGGCCTTCAAGGCGAAATATCCCGGCCATACGGTCGTTTCGTACGTCAATACCACGGTCGGCGTCAAGGCCCTGACCGATATCTGCTGCACCTCGTCCAATGCGCTGAAGGTCGTGCAGTCGATTCCGGCCGACCGACCGATCATCTTCGCCCCCGACCGCAATCTGGGAGGTTATATCAAAAAGCTGACGGGACGCGAGAATATCGTGTTGTGGGACGGCGCATGTCATGTGCACGAGGAATTTTCGCTGGAGAAGCTGCTGCAGCTCAAAAAGGAGCATCCGGCCGCCAAGGTCGTCGTGCATCCCGAATGCCGGGCCTATATCGTCGAAGTGGCCGACTTCGTAGGGTCCACGGCGGCGATCCTCGACTACTGCGGCCGTAGCGGCGCCGACGAGTTCATCGTGGTGACCGAATCGGGCATCCTCGCCGAGATGAAGAAGCGTTACCCCGGCAAGACGTTTATTCCGGCACCCCCCGACGACGAGACCTGCGGATGCAACAACTGCAAGTACATGAAGATGGTGACGCTCGAAAACATCTGCGCGTGTCTCGAAAACGAATCGCCCGAAATCGTGCTCGACGAAGAGGTGCGGCGCAGGGCCGAGCGTTCGATCCTGAACATGATAAATATCAAATAACAATCCTGTATGAAGAAACTCTTTTTACTGATCGCCGCGGCGTGCGCCTCTTTGACCGCTGCGGCCGACGAGGGAATGTGGCTGCTGCCCTACCTTCAGAAAATGAATATCAAGGAGATGAAGGCCCGCGGGTGCAAACTTTCGGCCGAGGAGATTTACAGCGTCAACAAATCCTCACTCAAGGACGCCATCGTGATCTTCGGTCCCGGATGTACGGGCGAGATCGTTTCGGCCGACGGCCTGCTGTTTACCAACCACCACTGCGGCTACGGTTCGATTCAGGCGCTGTCGTCCGTCGAACACGACTACCTGAAAAACGGTTTCTGGGCCATGTCGCGCGAAGAGGAGATCCCGGCTCCGGGACTCAAGGTGCGTTTTATCCGCAAGATTTCGGACGTCACTTCCGACATTCTGGGATATGTGCCCGACATAGCTTCGGGCGAAGAGCGGGCGCGCATCGTGGCCGAACATGCTGCGGCCGTGCGCAGCCGCATTGCGCAGGACAATCCCGGCATGGAGGTGCTGGTGAAGGATTTCTTCGGCGGAAACCAGTTTTTCGCCTTCGTGATCGAGGTTTTCAGCGACGTGCGTCTGGTGGGAACTCCCCCCACTTCGATCGGCAAGTTCGGCGGAGACACCGACAACTGGATGTGGCCGCGTCATACGGGCGATTTCTCGGTCTTTCGCGTCTATGCCGGACCCGACAACAAGCCGGCCGATTACGCGCCCGAAAACCGCCCTTACAAGGCCGACAAGTTTCTGAAGGTTTCGGTGGACGGATACAAGGAGGGAGACTTCGCGATGATCATGGGTTTCCCCGGTTCGACGTCGCGTTACATGACTTCGTTCGAGATCGACCGCATGCTGGATATCGAGAATCCGCAGCGCATCTTCATCCGCGGCGAGCGTCAGGCCATTCTCAAGGAGGATATGGCCGCAAGCGACAAGGTGCGGATTCAGTACGCTTCGAAATACGCCCAGTCGTCGAATTACTGGAAGAATTCGATCGGCATGTCGCGCGGTATCCGCAAACTGAACGTCAAGGCGCAGAAAGAGGCGCAGGAGGCGGCTTTCCGGAAATGGGCCGAAGCCAATACGCTGCCGACCGAAGGCTATATGGATGCGCTGGACCGCATCCGCGAAGCGGTGGAAGGCAACGCTTCCGCTTTTGCGGCCGAGCAGGTGCTCAGGGAGGCGCTTTACCGGGCCGTGGAGATCCTGACGCCGGCGCGTTCGTTCCTCGCCGTGGAGAAGATCACCGATCAGGCGCGTTCGAAGGAGGCCATGAGGGCCTTCTACAAGGATTACAACCCGGCGACGGACCGACGTGTAGCCAAGCGCATGATGCAGATCGTCAAGGAGAAATGCGGAGACCTTCCGACGGTGTTCGCCGAAGTGATCGACAAGCGGTTCGGCGGCGATACGGATGCTTATGTCGATTATCTGTACGATAACTCGGTTTTCGCCACCGAGGAAGGCACGCTGGCCTTCGTGGATGATTTTTCGGTGGGAAAACGCGATGCCGATCCGGCGGTCGTATTCGTGCGTTCGCTCGATGCGAAACTGCTCGAACTGGCGGATGCCCAGCGGGAGAATAACCGCAGGTTCAAGGACGGTCACCGTCTCTACATCGCCGGTCTGATGCGCATGCAGCCCGACAAGGCGTGGGCTTCGGATGCGAACTTTACGATCCGCCTGACTTACGGCCGTGTTCTGCCCTACGATCCGGCGGACGGTATTCGCTACAACTATTATACGACGCTCAAGGGCGTGATGGAGAAGGAAGATCCCAAGAATCCTACGGAGTTTACGGTTCCAGACAAGCTCAAGGAGCTGTACGCCGCGAAGGACTTCGGGCGGTATGCCAACGCCGAGGGCGAACTTCCGGTGGCCTTCTTGGCCGACTGCGATATTACGGGCGGCAATTCGGGTTCGCCGGTGATGAACGCCAAGGGCGAGCTGATCGGTCTGGCGTTCGACGGCAACTGGGAAGCGATGTCGGGCGACGTGGCTTTCGAGCCGCAGCTGCAGCGCACGATCGCCGTGGATGTCCGCTACGTGCTCTTCGTCATCGACAAGTTCGCCGGCGCGAAATGGCTGATCGACGAGTTGTCGATCGACTGACCGAAGCGGAATCGATCGTTGAACCGGGGCCTGATTTCAGGTTCCGGTTTTTGTTTATTACCATCTGTAAACAAATAATGAAGCTTTGCTTTTTTTTAGCCTAAAAATTACTAATTTTGACAGAAATTAGTAATACTGTATCTGTTTTTATGGCAAAAGAATTCAAGCGTTATCTCGTTACCTCGGCTCTTCCCTATGCCAACGGTCCGGTGCATATCGGCCATCTGGCGGGAGTTTACATACCTTCGGACATTTATACCCGTTACCTGCGGCTCAGGGGCCGCGACGTGATTTCGGTCTGCGGAAGCGACGAACACGGCGTGCCCATCACCATCAAGGCCCGCAAGGAGGGGGTGACGCCGCAGCAGATCGTGGACCGTTACCACAATATGATCAAAAAGTCGTTCGAGGGGCTGGGAATGTCGTTCGACATCTATTCGCGGACTTCGTCGGCGACGCATGCCAAGACCGCTTCGGAATTTTTCCGCAAGTTGTACGACGAGGGGAAGTTCATCGAGCAGACTTCGATGCAGTATTACGACGAGGAGACGCAGACGTTCCTCGCAGACCGTTATATCGTCGGCACCTGTCCCAAATGCGGCAACGACCGCGCTTACGGCGACCAGTGCGAGAAGTGCGGCTCTACCCTCTCGCCCGACGAGTTGATCGATCCGCACAGCGCCGTGTCGGGTTCCGTGCCCGTGAAGCGTGAGACGAAGCACTGGTATCTGCCGCTGGATCAGTACGAAGGATTCCTGCGCGAGTGGATTCTCGAAGGGCACAAAGAGTGGAAAAGCAATGTTTACGGACAGTGCAAGAGCTGGCTGGACGGAGGTTTGCAGCCCCGTGCCGTGAGCCGTGACCTCGATTGGGGCATTCCCGTGCCGGTGGAGGGCGCCGAAGGGAAGGTGCTTTATGTCTGGTTCGACGCTCCGATCGGTTATATATCTGCTACAAAGGACCTTACACCCGATTGGGAGACCTATTGGAAGTCGGAGGACACCAAGATGGTTCATTTTATCGGCAAAGACAATATCGTTTTCCACTGCATCGTCTTCCCGTCGATGCTCAAGGCGCACGGCGGCTATATCCTGCCCGAAAACGTGCCGGCGAATGAGTTCCTGAATCTCGAAGGCGACAAGATTTCGACCTCGCGCAACTGGGCCGTGTGGCTGCACGAATACCTCGAAGAGTTTCCGGGCAAGGAGGATGTGCTTCGTTACGTACTCTGCGCCAATGCGCCTGAAACCAAGGACAACGACTTTACGTGGAAGGATTTTCAGGCCCGCAACAACAACGAGCTGGTTGCCGTTCTGGGCAATTTTGTGAATCGCGCGCTGGTGCTGACCCGGAAATATTACGACGGGGAAGTTCCGGCCTGCGGCGAACTGAATGACTATGACCGCCAGACTGTCGGCGAGGTGGCTGCGGTGAAGGCGTTGCTGGAGTCCAATATTGAACATTACCATTTCCGCGAAGCGTTGAAAGACGCCATGAATATCGCCCGCATCGGTAACAAGTACCTTGCGGATACCGAGCCGTGGAAAGTCGTCAAGACCGATCCCCAACGTGTCGGGACGATTCTCAACATCGCGTTGCAGATCACGGCCAATACGGCCATTGCGATCGAACCTTTCATGCCCTTCTCCGCCGCGAAGATACTGAAGATGCTCTCTGTCGAGAAATTCGGATGGGAACAGTTGGGGACGATGGATCTGATTGCCGCCGGGCATAAGATCGGGGAACCGGTTTTGCTGTTCGAGAAAATCGAAGACGACGTGATTCAGCGCCAGCTGGACAAACTTGCGGCGACCAAAGAGGCCAACGCAGCGGCTGAGGCGGCGCAACAGGTTGAACCTCAGAAAGATGCGATAAGTTTCGACGATTTTCAGAAAATGGATATCCGGGTTTCGACGATTCTTGCGGCCGAAAAGGTGGCGAAAACGAAGAAACTGTTGAAATTGACGGTCGATACGGGTATAGATCAGCGTGAAATAGTATCAGGAATCGCCGAATACTTCACGCCTGAGGAGTTGGTCGGACGTCAGGTGCTCGTGTTGGTCAATCTGCAACCCCGCGAATTGAAGGGGATTTTGTCGCGCGGTATGATTCTGATGGCCGAGGATGCCTCCGGAAAACTGCGTCTGCTGAGCCCGAATGAGGCGACGAACAGCGGCGCCGTCGTGGGATAATGTTGTAAAACCTTTAAAACTTATTATAATGGAAAATATGGATTGGGGTGCCTTGGGATTCGATTATCGCAAGACCGACGCAAACGTTCGCTATTATTATACGGACGGCAAATGGAGTGAGATGGAGGTCACGGGCGACGAGTATATCAAGATACACATGTCGGCGTCGTGTCTGCATTACGGTATCGAGCTGTTCGAAGGGCTGAAAGCCTTTCGGGGTGTCGATGGGAAAGTCCGTCTTTTCCGTGTAGAGGAGAACGCCAAGCGGTTGCAGTCTTCGGCGGAACGTCTTTGCCTTCCCGTCCCGACGATCGAAATGATCGTCAAGGCCTGCGTCGAAGTGGTTAAACGCAACGAAAAATATATTCCTCCCTATGGTACCGGCGCATCGCTCTATCTGCGTCCCGTCATGTTCGGTACGACTGCCGGATTGGGGGTCAAACCTGCCAAGGATGCTTTGCTGATCGTTTATTGCTCTCCCGTGGGTGCTTATTTCAAAGACGGCATCAAGCCTATCTCCGTTGCCATAGACCGTGAACAGGACCGCGCTGCTCCACGTGGAACAGGCGACGTGAAGGTCGGCGGCAACTATGCTTCCAGCCTGCTGTCGGGTGAAAACGGCCATAAATTAGGCTATTCGAATATCATGTATCTCGATGCCGCAGAGCATAAGTACATCGAAGAGTGCGGAGCCTGCAATTTCTTCGGTATCAAGGAGGGTAAATATATTACACCGAAATCCTCTTCTGTATTGCCTTCCATCACCAACAAGAGTCTGCGGCAGTTGGCGCGAGATATGGGGCTTGAGGTCGAAGACCGTCTGATTCCTGTAGAGGAGCTTCGTACCTTCGAGGAGTGCGGCGGCTGCGGAACGGCGGCTGTTATCTCCCCTATCGGGAAGATTTTCGATATGCAGACAAATGATATTTATGAATATGGGACAGAAGTGGGTAAGGTTTGTATGGAACTTTACACACGTCTTCAGGATATTCAATACGGCCGTGCCGAAGATAAGTATAATTGGTGTACGATTGTAGAGTAATATTCTCGTTATTTGAATTAAAAAGACCGCTTATTTAAGCGGTCTTTTTAATTTGTTCCACGTGGAACTATGTGTTGTGGTTTGTGATCATATAGGGGTTTGTGTTCACTGATTGTTCCACGTGGAACGGCTTGTTGAACACGCCTGAATTTTATCTTCCGAATTTTACCAGCAATACATTGACGTCGGCCGGGGAAACTCCCGGAATCCGGGACGCCTGCCCTATTGTTGCCGGGCGTATCCGGGTCAGTTTCTGACGGGCTTCTATCGTCAGCGAGTTCATCGAGTGGAAATCGAAATCTTCGGGAATGCGGATGTTTTCGAGTCTGTGGAGTTTTTCTGCGATGAATTTTTCACGTTCTATATAGCCTTTGTATTTGATTTGAATTTCGGCTTCTTCGATTGCTTCGGCTGAAATGTTGTTGTCCGAGATGAATTTTCGGAGTTTTGGAAGTGTTTCCGAGAGCGATTCGAACGTAACATTATTGCGCATCAGGATGTCGTAAAGCTTCCTTCCCTGAGTCAAAGGTTCCGAATTTACCGATTTTAAATAGTCGTTAATTTCGGCTGCTTTGATGCTCTGCCGGCGGGCGAAGGAAATAAGCGATTCTACGGATGCTTTTTTTTCGGTGAAATGGGCGTATCTTTTTTGTGAAATCAGCCCTATTTTATATCCGATTGGAGTAAGTCTGAGATCCGCATTGTCCTGCCGGAGCAAAATACGGTATTCGGCACGCGAGGTAAACATGCGGTAGGGTTCGTCCACGCCTTTGGTAACGAGATCGTCGATCAGTACTCCGATGTAGGCTTCGTCGCGCTGCAATACCACGGTTTCTTCCCCTTTCAGCGCCCGGTGTGCGTTGATTCCGGCTATGAGTCCCTGCGCCGCGGCCTCTTCGTATCCGGTCGTTCCGTTGACCTGACCTGCGAAATACAAGCCGGAAACGAGTTTCGTTTCGAGCGAATGGTGCAGTTGCGTAGGCGGAAAATAGTCGTATTCGATGGCGTAACCGGGGCGGAATATGTGCAAATCTTCGAATCCCCGGATTTTGTGCAGCGCTTTCCACTGTATGTCCCAAGGCAGCGACGATGAAAATCCGTTGAGATAATATTCGTTGGTCGACTCGCCTTCGGGCTCCAGAAAGAGCTGGTGCTGATCCTTGTCGGCAAAGGTCCGGAGCTTGTCTTCGATGCTGGGACAGTAGCGGGGACCTATTCCTTTGATCGTTCCGTTGAACAGAGGCGAACGGTCGAAACCGGTGCGCAGCAGGTCGTGCACCTCGGCCGAAGTGTAGACCAGAAAACAAGGCAGTTGATGCTTAACAGGTTGTGTATCAGGTGAAAAAGAGAACTTGGCCGGATTTTCGTCGCCGTATTGCGGTTCGAGCGCTTCGAAATCGATCGTGCGTGCGTCGAGACGTGCCGGAGTGCCTGTTTTCATGCGTCCCGTTTCGAATCCTACGGCGCGCAGGGATTCCGTGATTCCGTGCGAAGCGGCATCTCCTGCCCTGCCTCCTTCGGCGTGCGAAGTGCCGCAGTGCATCATTCCTCCGAGAAAGGTTCCCGAAGTCAGCACGACGGCGCGGCAGGCGAACTCGATGCCCATTTGGGTCCTTACGCCCTTTATGCGGGGTTTGGCCCCGGCGGTGTCGAAGAGAAGCTCCGTCGCCGCATCCTGCCAGATGTAGAGGTTCACGGTGTTTTCGAGCGTGTGCCGCCATTGGGCCGAGAAGCGCGATTTGTCGCATTGGGCGCGCGGACTCCACATGGCGGCGCCCTTCGACCGGTTGAGCATCCGGAACTGGATGGTCGTGAGGTCCGTGATGCGGCCCATTTGTCCGCCTAAAGCATCTATCTCTCTGACAATCTGACCTTTAGCTACTCCGCCGACTGCCGGGTTGCAGGACATCGAGGCCATTTTGGTCATATCCATCGTAAGCAGCAGCGTGCGCGAGCCGAGACGCGCGGCGGCCGAGGCCGCTTCGCATCCGGCGTGTCCGCCGCCGATGACGATAATATCGTATTCTAAAATCATTGCTCTGTTCTCAATTCTTGGTTGATTCTCCGGCAGGGGGCGTTTTTTTCGGCCCGGTCCTGCCGGATCGCACGCAAAAGAAGGCTGTTATTGCTCCTCCCAGAACTTCAGGTATTTGTCCTCTTTGCGGTGCATCTGCGCGTTGGTGCGGGGGGTTTTGTCGCCCTGCCCGCAGAGGTGCAGTACGCCGTGGACCACTACCCTGCGCATCTCCTGAAGCGTCGGGGACCCGTACTGCCGGGCGTTGTCGGCGACGGTTTCGACGTCGATGAAGATGTCGCCCGAAATTACGCGGGCGCCTTTGCGGTCGCTGTAATCGAACGTGATGACGTCGGTGAAATAGTCGTGGCCCAAGTACTGGCGGTTCATCTCCAGCAACCGCTGCGCCGAACAGAAGATATAACTCACCTCGCCCAGCTCATACCCTTCCGCTTCGGCGACCCGGCGGAGCCACTCCGCGGTCAGCCGTTTTTGGGGCAGCCGGTAGCTGCAATCGTCCGTATAATATTTGACAGCCATTTTTTCGTATTTTTCAGATTTTACGTCCTTCCTCCTTCGTCCGGGGTGTTTCGCTGCTGAGGACGCGGATTTCCGGTGCTGGACGGAGATTTCCGGCGTTGGGGACACGGATTTCCGGTGCTGGACGGAGATCCGGCCGCTGCCGGAATCGGGTGTCTGCCTGCGGATGCCGGCAGCGGGTTTCGGGAAACCGCACCGTCGCATGTCGTCCTCATGTTATTTCTTGAAACAGTTCTCGGCACGGAGCTTCTGGCCCGGATTCGGCGGATAGATGCCGAAGACGAGTTTGTACTCCGTTTCCATGGTCATGATGTTCACCGCCGAACCGATGGTGCCCAACTGTGCGTTTCTGGCCACTTTCTGGCCCTTCTCGACGCAGATCGACCCCATGTTGGCATAGGAGGTTATATATTCGCCGTGAGCCACGTAAACGTCGTATTTGTTGGTTATGCGGTTGCGCTTGACATCCACGACCTTGCCGTCGTAGATCGAAATGACGTGCGCCCCCTTGGGACCCGTGATTTCGGCCATGTTCTCCTTGTAGCGCTTCACGCGGCCCGCCGTGACGGGAAGCCGCAGGCCCGTGGTCTTGGTCGAGAACGAATCGCCCTCCTTGTTGCCCTTGGTCAGTTTGCGCAGTTCGCCGATGGCCACGTCGAGCTGCTGCTCCTGCGATATTTTGCGCTGGAGGGCCGTTTTCTCCTTCTGGGAGAGCTGCCGGATGCTGGTGCGGGCGTTGCGGGCGTCGCGTTCGAGCTTCTGTTTCTGGGCTTTCAGTTTGAGCGTTACCGAGTCGAGCGACCGTTTGCGGCGGTCGAGCAGCTCCTTCTCCTCGGCGACCTGCTTCGAGAGCGCCGCGATGTCCTGCAGTTTGCGTTCGCGCATCGACGCCACTTCCCGCAGGTTGGTGATCTTACGGGCCATGTCGGCGAAGTCGCGCGACGAGAAGATATAGGTCAGATAATTGTTGTGCCGGTAGTTGCGATAGGCTTCGCGCACCATTTCGGCGTATTGGGTACGGTTGCGGTCCAGCGATCTGCCGAGGTCTCCGGCGACGCTGTCCGTGCGGTCGATCTCCCCGCGCAGCAGGCGGGCCTGCTTCTCGGTCTCTTCGAGCAGCTGGTTCCGCGAATCTATCTGACGGGCCAGACGCCGTACGCGCTCCTCGGTGGCGGCGCGGCCCTCCTTGAGCTTCGAAATCTCCCGCTCCTCGGCGGCGATTTTCTGCTCCAGCGCCGCGATAACCCGCTTCTGCTGTTCGATCTTGCGGTCGGCCTGAGCGGAGGCCGCAAGGGCGGCGAACAGCAGGAAAAGGGTCAGTATGCAGCTTTTCGTCGGCTTCATCGCATTTGCAGGGTTACTCTTTTTTCGCTTTGCTTTCCGTTATCCGGCGTTCGATGCGCCCGGCGTCGTAGCCCTTTTCGAGGGCTTTGCGCCAGTATATCTCGGCCATGAAATTCTCGCCCAGCGCCTTCAGTATGTCGCCGTAGTGGACCAGCAGCGCGGCGCTTTCCTGCGCGTCGAGGGCGACGGCCTGCTGCATGATTTTCCGGGCTTCGTCCACACGTCCCAGTTTGAAGAGCACCCAAGCGTGGGTGTCGAGGTAGGTGGGGTTGTTGTCCGTGAGGGCCGTGGCGCGGCTGGCCATGGCGAGCGCCTTTTCCAGATCGCGCTCCTCAAGCGAGAGGAAATAGGCGTAATTGTTCAGCACCATGGCGTTGTCGGGATCGTAGCGCAGGCTCCTGTCATAGGCTTTGTAGCACTGCTTCATGGCCGAACGGAACGAACCTTTGCGGCTGATGAGCACGAAATCTTCTTCGTCGCCGGACTCCCCTGCCGCGGCTTTCTGGTGCCATGTGTCGCCGATCAGCCCCCAGATTGCGCCGCGCAGCGAATCGGTGCGGGCGTAACGGAGCGACTGCTGATAGGCTTTTATCGCTTTGTCGTACTCTTTGGTGTAGTTCAGCACGTGGCCTTTCGAGAGCTGGAAGTCGATCTCTCCGGGGAAAAGCTCCAGCGCCCGGTTGATGTAGAGGGCCGCCGAGTCGGGATGCTGGAGATAGCTCTCGATGTCGATCACCGACCGGTAGTAGCTTTCGACGGGCGGCTGGTCGTCGAGGTGGAGTTTGTAGAGCGCCAGCGCCTGCTCCAGTTCGCCTGAGGCGATCAGGTGCTTGGCATAGAGTTCCACCACGCGCCGGTCCTGCGGATAGCGTACGGCCAGCGTCGAGGCCAGCGCGTTGAGCTGGATGTAATATTCGCGGTAGAACCGCATGTCGGAGGTGAGCTGCTCGAAGCGTTTGATCTTGGCGTCGAGCGGCATCTGGTCCGAGTCGAAGAGCCGCTGGGTGACGTTGAGTACCGACCGGTAATCGCGGCGGCCGTTGTAGTAGTCGGCCAGCGACATCAGCGTGGCGACGTCGGTCGAGTCGATCTGCATGGCGCGGTCGTACTCCGCCATGGCCAGCGAGTCCTTGTTCAGAATCGCATAGAGGTCGGCCAGCACCACATGGTGCTGCGCCTCGTAGGGAGCGGCTTCGACCATGGCCTTGGCCTCGTCGACGGCTTTGTCCAGCTGCCGCGTGGAGATCAGCAGCTGACGTTTCATCGCGCTCAGCATCGGGATGCGCCCGAAGCGGAGTTCCGCCGAGTCGAGCGTGGCGATGGCCGAATAGGGCTGCTGGACCTGCTCGTAGAGCGCCGCCAGAAGCCGGTAGTTGTCGGGGTTCTGCGGATCTGCGGTGCGCAGGCGCTTGTAGACGCCGAGCGCTTCGGGGTAACGCTGGGCGAAGATCAGGGCCTGTCCGAGGAACTGGTGATACCATTTGTTCGTCGTGTCGAGCCGGTAGGCGCGGCGGGCCAGCTCCACCGCCTCGTCGGGCGTGGAGTACATGCCGTTGGTCGCCATTTCGTAATAGGCCGGCGCGTAGGTCGAATCGGCGCGGATCGCCTCGGTGAGATATTCCCGCGCCCGGACCGTATCGTGAAAAATGGTATTCTGTTTGATGCCCTCGGTATAGAGCCAGACGCTGCGCAGCGAATCGGGGTAACCGCCGGGTACGGTCGCGGCGGGACCCTTCCCCGCGGCGAAAGCCGTGCAGAAGAGTACGCAGAGTGCCGTTGTCGCTGTCAGACGTTTCATGGATCGCGGTTTTAGAGTGCCGTGTCGAACTGGTGGAGGAACCGCACGTCGTTTTCGAAATAGAGACGCAGGTCCTTCACGCCGTATTTGAGCATTGCGATGCGCTCAATACCCATGCCGAAGGCGAATCCCGAATATTTTTCGGGGTCTATGTTGTTTGCTTTCAGAACGTTGGGATCGACCATGCCGCAGCCCATGATTTCGAGCCAGCCCGTGCCTTTGCAGACCGGACAGCCCTTGCCGCCGCAGAGGTTGCACGACACGTCCACCTCGGCCGAAGGTTCGGTGAAGGGGAAGTACGAGGGACGCATGCGGATGACGGTCTGTTCGCCGAAGATCTCCTTGGCGAAGTAGAGCAGCGACTGCTTCATGTCGGCGAACGAGACTCCTTCGTCGATGTAGAGTCCTTCGATCTGGTGGAAGATGCAGTGCGCGCGGTAGGAGATGGCTTCGTTGCGGAAGACGCGGCCGGGGCAGATGACGCGGATGGGCGGCTTCTGGTGCTCCATGGTGCGCACCTGAATCGACGAGGTGTGCGTGCGCAGCAGGATGTCGGGATTCTTCTCGATGAAGAATGTGTCCTGCATGTCGCGCGCCGGGTGTTCGGGCGGGAAGTTGAGCGCCGAGAAGACGTGCCAGTCGTCCTCGATTTCGGGACCGTCGGCGACGGTGTAGCCCAGCCGCGAGAAGACCTCGACGATCTGGTTCTTGACCAGCGAAATCGGATGGCGCGAACCGAGTTGTTCGGCCGAGCCGGGGCGGGTCATGTCTTCGGTTGCGGCGCCGTCGTCGGAGGCTGCGTCCTGCAGCTGTTCGCGCAGGCTGTTGATGCGGTCGAGCGCCGTGGTTTTGAGTTTGTTGAGCTGCTGGCCTAGCTCGCGTTTGAGTTCCGGAGCCACCGTTTTGAAATCTTCCATCAGGGCGTTCAGTTCGCCTTTCTTGCCGAGGATTTTGATGCGGAATTCCTCGATCTCGGCCGCTGCCTTGGGTTTAAACTCTTCGACACGTCGGAGGAGTTCATTGATTTTGTCGGTCATATTTTGTTTGTTTACGCTTTTTCCCTACTTTTACCACTCGTATAACGTGCAAAGTTATAAAAAAATTGAGATATGTTGCGTAAAACCCTCTCATTTATCTCGGTGCTGCTGCTGGTCGCAGGGGCTGCCGGGGCGCAGAATCCGGAGACTCCGGCTGCGCGGCCCCGTACGGTGGGCGTCGTGATGAGCGGCGGCGGCGCAAAGGGGCTTTACCATATCGGCGTTTTGGAAGCGCTCGAAGAGAACGGCGTGCCGATCGACTACGTGGCCGGAACCTCGATGGGTTCGATCATCGCCGCGATGTATGCCGCGGGCTATTCGCCCGCCGAGATGCGCGAGATCGTCGCGTCGGGCGTGGTCAAGGACTGGGTTTCGGGGCGCATCGACCCCCGCTATACTCCCTATTACCGGCAGATCGGTCACAATCCGGCGTTTCTGAGCGTGCGTATGAACGTGGGAGGCGCCGGCAAGCGGTTCCGGGTGACGAACCTGCTCTCCTCGACGCCGATCGACATGGCGCTGACGGAGCTTTTCGCGCCGGCGACGGCAGCCGCCGAGGGCGATTTCGACCGCCTGATGGTGCCTTTCCTGTGCGTTTCGAGCGACATGAACGCCCGCGAACCCGTGGTGATGCGCAACGGCGACCTGAGCGAAGCGGTGCGTTCGTCGATGTCCATTCCGCTGGTTTTCAAACCGATGAAGAAGGATTCGATGCTGCTCTACGACGGCGGCATCTACGATAACTTTCCGTGGCGGCCCCTCGACGTGGGATTCCGCCCCGATCTGATCGTGGGCAGTATCTGCACCGCGGGAAACGCCCCGCCGAGCGAAAACAGCAGCATCCTCGATCAGGCTTTCATGCTGGCGATGCACGACACCGACTACGACCTGCCCAAAGGGCGCAGCGTGACGGTGCGCCGCGCCGTGGATGTCAACATGCTCGATTTCGACAGCGCCGTGGCGATCATGGACGCCGGCTATGCCGATGCGAAGGAGGCCATGCCGCAGATACTGGAACGCGTTTCCGAACGCTGGTCGCCCGAACGTTACGCCGAGCGCCGCGAGGAGTTCCGTGCCAAATGGCCGCCGCTGTGGTTCAGCGACTATAAGCTGGAGGGGCTGGCCGAAGCGCCGGAGTCTTACATCCGCGACTTCGTGAAGGTGGACCGCCGCACGCCCGGACGCCAGCGCCCGATGGGATTCGAAGAGCTGCGCGACAACTTGTATGCGGTGCTCGCCGGCGGCGATTTCACGATGGATTTCCCGCATGTGCGCTACGACTCGCTCCGGGGAAGCTATTCGTTCGCCGCGCAGTTCCACACCAAGCCCAACTTCAAACTGACCATCGGCGGCAACATCTCCTCCACGGCCTTCAACCAAGCCTATATCGGCGTCAACTACGAGACGATCGGCCGCGTGGGCCAGCAGCTGGGCGCCGATCTCTATCTGGGGCCGATCTATACGTGGGGCGCGATCGGCGGACGTACGGATTTCTACATGTGGAAGCCGGTGTTCCTCGACTACTCCTACAATTTCGCGGTGCGCAACTTCCGGCACGGCGCTTTCGGCAACCTCACCAAGATCGACAACACCCAGCAGGTCAAGAACAGCGAGAGCTTCTTCTCGGTGGCCGCCGGCATGCCCCTCGCCCACCGCGGGGTCTTCCTGCTCCGCGCCAACGGCGGACACATCAATTACAGATACGATTCGGACGTGCTTTTCGCCGACGACACCGACCATTCGCGCTATTCGTTCTTCGGTCTCAAGGCCGAGCTGGCCCGCAACACCCTCGACAAGTTCCTCTATCCGCGCAAAGGCTCCGACCTGCGGCTTTCGGGCATCTTCGTGACGGGGCGCGACAAGTACGAGCCTTTCAATGCCGACCGGTTCCTGTCGCGGACCACCCGCCAGTGGGTCGGGGCGCGTTTCACGTGGGACAAGTATTTCGACATGCCCGGCACGGGGTGGTTCTCGCTGGGTGTCAACGTCGACGGCGTGATTACCAACCATCCCGAATTCACCACGGGAGGCGCGACGCTGATGTCGATGCCTGCCTATACGCCGGTTTCGCATGCGCAGATGATCTACATGCCCGACTTCCGGGGCAAGCGTTTCGTCGCGGGCGGCGTGATGCCGACCTTCGACCTGATGCCCAACTTCTTCTTCCGCACGGGTTTCTATACGATGTTCCGCGCCAAACGCGACTATGTGCCCGGATCGCTGAGCACGACCGCGGACGAACGCTGGCACTATATCGCCGAGGCGTCGCTGGTCTATCACACCCCGATCGGTCCGGTGAGTCTCGCGCTCACCAAATACGACCTGCGCAACTGGAAGAACATGTACCTGACGTTCAACTTCGGCTATGCGATCTTCGCCCCGAAGGGAACCTTCTATTGACGGCGCGCGGGGTGGAGCGGCTCCTGCCGGCGAAGCGCCGGCGGAGGGATTTCCGGCCTTCCGGACCCGGTTCCGCATCATTTTTTCTGTTATCGGAATAACAGATTTCTAAAATATTTTCATAAATTTGCCCCGGAATAAGGAGCTGAAAGATCAATTCATCAAAATAATTCAAAATCAAAGAGCTATGTTCGCAATCGACAATTACGATTTCAAAGGCAAGCGCGCAATCATCCGCGTGGATTTCAATGTGCCCCTCAACGAAAAGGGCGAGGTGACGGACGACACCCGTATCCGTGCGGCGATCCCCACGATCAAGAAAGTGCTCGAAAAGGGCGGTTCGGTGATCCTGATGTCGCATCTGGGACGTCCCAAGAAGAATCCCGATCCCAAGTTCTCGCTGGAGCAGATCGTTCCCGCCATCGAGAAGCGTCTGGGCGTGAAGGTGATGTTCGCCGGCGACTGCATGGGCGAGAAGGCCGCCGAGATGGCCAAGAACCTCAAGCCCGGCGAGGTGATGCTGCTGGAGAACCTGCGTTTCTACGCCGAGGAGGAGGGCAAGCCCCGCGGTCTGGCCGAAGACGCCACCGACGAGGAGAAGAAGGCCGCCAAGAAGGCGCTGAAGGAGGGTCCGCAGAAGGAGTTCGTCAAGAAGCTCGCATCGTATGCCGACTGCTACATCAACGACGCGTTCGGTACGGCGCACCGCGCACACGCTTCGACGGCCCTGATCGCCGACTATTTCCCCAACGACAAGATGTTCGGCTACGTGATGGAGAACGAGCTGAAGGCCATCGACGGCATCATGCTCAATCCGGAGCGTCCGTTCTGCGCCATTCTGGGCGGTTCGAAGGTTTCGACCAAGATCACCATCATCGAGAATCTGCTCGAAAAGGTCGACGTGCTGGTGCTGGGCGGCGGCATGACCTATACCTTCGCGGCTGCGGAGGGCGGCAAGGTCGGCAACTCGATCTGCGAGCCGGATCAGTTCCAGACGGCGCTCGACATTCTGGCCAAGGCCAAGGAGAAGGGCGTGAAGGTCGTGATGTCGCCCGACGCGCTGATCGCCGACGCATTCTCGGCCGACGCCAATACGAACGTCGCTCCGGCCAACAACATTCCCGACGGCTGGGAAGGCGTGGACATCGCCGACGAGGGCAAGAAGGTTTTCCGCGAGGAGATTCTCAAGTGCAAGACGATCCTCTGGAACGGTCCCGTGGGCGTGTTCGAGATCGACAAATTCGCGACCGGTTCGCGCGCCGTGGCCGAAGCGATCGCCGAAGCCACTTCGAAGGGCGCCTACTCGCTCATCGGCGGCGGCGACTCGGTAGCCTGCATCAACAAGTTCGGGCTGGCCGACAAGGTTTCCTATGTCTCGACGGGCGGCGGCGCCCTGCTGGAGTACATGGAGGGCAAAGAGCTTCCGGGCGTTGCGGCCATCCGCAAATAAGCCGGGCTTCCGAACAAGATACGAACAGACAGGGGTGCTCCGGCAAGTACGGACACCCCTGTCGTCACTAAAAACCCGAACCTATGAAAAAGATTTTCATTTTTGCAGCAACAGTAGCTTGTATGGCAAGTTGTCAGAATACATCCAAGACGCCGGCTATCGACATGGCCAATTTCGACCTTTCGGTCGCTCCCGACGCCGATTTTTACCAGTACGCCACGGGCGGCTGGCAGAAGAACAACCCGCTGAAGCCCGAATATTCGCGTTACGGCTCGTTCGACGTGCTGCGCGACAACAACGAGAAGCGCATCAACGAGCTTTTCTCGGAGATGACCAAGATCAGCGCCGCGCCGGGAAGCGTCGAGCAGAAGATTTCGGACCTCTACAAGATGGGGCTCGATTCGACGCGTCTGAACGCCGAGGGCGCCGCGCCGCTGAAGAGCGCCGTCGGGGAGATTCTCTCCGTCGGGGACCGCGGACAGCTGACCGGCATCGTGGCCAAACTCCACACGACGGTAGCCAATCCGTTCTTCGGCGTGGGCGTGCAGGCCGATCTGATGAACAGCGACATCAACGCCCTCTATATCTCGCAGTCGGGGCTGACGATGGGCAACCGCGACTACTACCTCGATCCTGAGAACGAGCATATCCGCAAGGGCTACAAGGAGTATCTGGGCAGGATATTCCGTTTTGCGGGCATTCCCGAAGCCGACGTCGAAAAGGCGGTCGCCGGCGTGATGAACGTCGAGACGAAGCTGGCCGAGAAGTCGTGGTCGAACGTCGAGCTGCGCAACATTCCCGCGCAGTACAACCCCACGGCGAAGGCCGATTTCGAGAAGACTTACGACGCCATAGACTGGGAGGCCTACTATAAGGCCATGGGCATCGGCGACTTCGAGACGATCATCGTCACCACGCCGTCGGCCGTCGCCAACGCCAACGACCTGCTGAAAAACGCCCCGCTGGAGGATATCCGCTACTACCTCGCGGCGCAGTATATCGACGCTGCGGCACCCTACCTGAGCGACGACTTCCAGCAGGCGTCGTTCGACTTCTACGGCAAGGTGATGTCGGGCCAGCAGGAGATGAAACCCCGCTGGAAGCGCGCGATGTCGGTGCCCAACGGCACGCTGTCGGAGGCTGTCGGCGAGATGTACGTCGCCAAATACTTCCCCGCCAAGGACAAGGAGCGCATGCTGACGCTGGTGAAGAACCTGCAGACGGCGCTCGGCCAGCACATCGCGGCGCTCGACTGGATGTCGGACGCCACCAAGGCCAAGGCGCAGGAGAAGCTGGCCGCCTTTACGGTGAAGATCGGCTATCCCGACAAGTGGAAGGACTATTCGACGCTGGAGATCGACCCCTCGAAGAGCTATTGGGAGAACATCGTCAATGCCAACCGCTGGTATACGGCCGACAATATCTCGGAACTCGGCAAGCCCGTGGATAAGGAGAAATGGCACATGTCGCCCCAGACGGTGAACGCCTACTACAACCCCACGACCAACGAAATCTGCTTCCCGGCCGCCATTCTCCAGCCGCCGTTCTACAACCCCGACGCCGACGACGCGGTGAATTACGGTGCCATCGGCGTGGTCATCGGCCACGAGATGACCCACGGATTCGACGATCAGGGCCGCAACTTCGACAAGGACGGCAACATGAACAACTGGTGGACCGAGGCGGATGCCGAGGCGTTCAAGGCCAAGACCGATATTCTCGTGAAACAGTTCGACGCGATCGAGGTGCTGCCCGCCAAGGAGGGCCAGCCTGCCGTCATGGCCAACGGTTCGCTCAGTCTGGGCGAGAACATCGCCGATCAGGGCGGCCTGCGCGTGGCGTACACGGCGTTCCACAACTCGCTGAACGGCACGGAGCCTGCGCCGATCGACAACTTCACGGCCGACCAGCGTTTCTATCTGGCCTATGCGGCCTTGTGGGCACAGAACATCCGCGACGAGGAGATCGCCCGTCTCACCAAGATCGACGTGCACTCGCTGGGCAAGTGGCGCGTGAACGCCACGCTGCGCAACCTGCAGACGTTCTACGATGCGTTCGACATTACCGACGGGGCCATGTTCATGCCCGAACAGGAGCGCGTGATCGTCTGGTAGGGTATCGTCCGGCAGGATGAAACATCCTGCGATCGAAGGCGGCCGGGACTCCCGGCCGCCTTTTTTTATAGGGATTTCTTTTACAGAGGGGACGGCCGGTCTCTCCGGTCCGCCGCCTTGTGGCGGTCGGATATGCGGCGGATGTGAATTATCGAAAAACGATAAATATTTTTTGATATTCAAAATTTGTTGTTATATTTGTCGCCGAACAAACCCCAAAAATAACTCGCAGCGACTATGGATTTACTTACAGTAGAACATGTCACCAAGCAGTACGCCGGGCACAAGGCCCTCGACGACGTATCGCTTGCCATCCCCAAGGGTTCGGTATACGGCCTGCTCGGTCCCAACGGCGCCGGAAAGACGACCCTGATCCGCATCATCAACCGCATTACGGCGCCCGACTGCGGTCGTGTGATGTTCGGCGGCCGCGAAATTTCGCCTGAGGACGTTTACCGCATCGGCTACCTGCCTGAGGAGCGCGGACTTTACAAGAAGATGAAGGTCGGCGAACAGGCCGTCTTTTTCGCCCGGCTGAAGGGCCTTTCGCGCCGCGAGGCCGTCGTACGGCTCAAGCAGTGGTTCGTGAAGTTCGGCATTCAGGACTGGTGGGACAAAAAGATCGAGGAGTTGTCGAAGGGCATGGCCCAGAAGGTGCAGTTCATCGTCACGGTGCTGCACGAACCCGAACTGCTGATCTTCGACGAGCCTTTTTCGGGTTTCGACCCGATCAACGCCAACCTGCTGAAGGACGAGATACTGGCGCTGCGCGACAAGGGGGCGACGATCATCTTCTCGACGCACAACATGTCGTCCGTCGAGGAGATCTGCGACCATATCACGCTGATAAACAAGTCTCGCAATATCCTTTCGGGCCGTGTGGACGACATTCGCCGCCGTCATGGAAGCAACATCTTCGAAGTGTTCTACCGCGGCGACGAACAGGCGCTGCGCAATGCCGTCGACGGCCGTTGCGAGATTCTGGAAGGCTCGCAGGCGCAGGCGGTCTACACCTCGCTCAAACTGCACGTCGAGCGCGACGAAGAGGTGCGCGGAGTGATCGCCGCGGTGAACGACGCCGTCGAACTGCGCTCGTTTCAGGAGATCATTCCCTCGATGAACGATATTTTCATCCGCGCCGTAAACGGAAACCTTTAAAACGATACGATCATGTCACAAGTCAGCATTATCATAGGGCGCGAATTCAACGAGCGCGTCCGCAAAAAATCTTTCATCATCACCACGCTGCTCATGCCCCTGCTGATGATCGGCCTGATGTTCGCCCCGATGCTCATCATGAAGTATTCGCGCGGCGACGAGAAGCAGATCGCCGTCATCGACGAAAGCGGGCTGGTCGCTCCGAAGCTGCAGAGCGGCGAAGAGCTGGTCTTCCAGACTACGGACCTCTCGACCGAAGCGGCCCGCAAGGAGCTGACCGACAAGTTCGGCGTGCTCTATATCGGCTCGGACATCCTCACCAACCCCAACAACGTGAAGCTTTACGTCAACTCGTCGTCGTCGCTGACGGTCGAGAGCAATATCACGGGGCAGCTCGAAGAGATCATCGAGGCCGAAAAACTCAAGTCGTACAACATCGAGAACCTCTCGCAGATCCTGCAGGAGGTGAAGACCACGGTCGGCATGCAGACCTTCCGCAACGACGAGTCGCAGGAGGAGGAGTCGCAGGCCAAGTCGTCGGTCATCGCCACCGGCGTCGGGTTCGTGCTGGGCATGATCCTCTACATGTTCCTGCTCATTTACGGTTCGATGGTCATGCAGTCGGTCATCGAGGAGAAGAACAGCCGCGTGCTGGAGGTGATGGTGTCGTCGGTGCGGCCCTTCGACCTGATGCTGGGCAAGATACTCGGTGTGGCTTCGGTGGCCGTGGTGCAGGTGCTGATCTGGGGCGTGCTCTGCGCCGTCGGCGCGGCCGTGGCGGTGCACATGATGCCGGCCGACGTGCTGGCCGGGGTGCAGGCCATGCAGCACGGGGTTCCCGACGCCGCGGCGTCGATAGACATGAATCCGGAGATGCTGCAGGTGATGGCCGCCGTGACCGACTTCGGCTATATCCTCCGTATCTTCGCCTACCTGCTGCTGTTCGTCTTCGGCGGATACCTCTTCTACTCGGCGATGTTCGCCGCCGTGGGTTCGGCCGTGGACAGCATTCAGGACGCCCAGCAGCTGCAGACGCCGATCACCATTCCGATCATCCTCGCCCTGCTGGTGATGATAACCGTCATCAACGACCCCAATTCGCAGATGGCCTTCTGGTTCTCGATGATCCCCTTCACGTCGCCCGTGGTGATGATGGCGCGTATACCGTACGGCATTCCCCTCTGGGAGGTGATCCTTTCGCTGGCGATCCTTTACGCCTCGTTTACCGCGATGGTGTGGCTGGCGGCCAAGATCTACCGCGTGGGAATCTTCATGTACGGCAAAAAGCCGACGTTCAAGGAACTTTACAAGTGGATTCGGTACAAGTATTAGTCCGCACCGCGATCGCTGAAAATACCGGGCCGTACGACATCGTACGGCCCGGTCTGTTTTCGGGGCGGGACGGATTTGCGCTTCGGGAACGAAAGAGATTCCGGATTCGCGGGTTTTTCGTATCTTTGTCCGGAAAGGTCCGGCGATCGGGGAGTGTGCAAACGTAGATTTCCGCCGAATGTCGCTCCGCATCCCTTGTCTTTGAAGGCATGAAAGAGTCGAAATTCGTCAAAACCAAGATTTTCGCGGGATATGCGATCCTGATCGCGGTCTGCGTCCTTTCGGTAGGCTATGTCTACCGGACGGTGGTGCGTTTTTCGACTCCCGACGGCAGCTATTCCCTGCTTCATACCAAACGCAGCGTCGCGGGACAGACGCTCTATCACCTTTATCAGGCCGAGAGTTACGGTCAGCTGATGATCGCCGGATACCAGTCCTACGAGTCCCGTTACAAACGCGAGCTGCGCACCGTGCGCGGCCTGATCGACTCGCTGCGGGGGCTGACCGCTGCGGAGGATTCGCTGCAGACGATGCGTCTGGACAGCATCGTGCGTCTTCTGTCCGACAAGGAGCGGCGGACGATGAGCCTGCGGCGGACGATCCGTTCGGCCGCCACGTCCAGCCTGCTGGACAAGAATATCCGCGAGCTGATCGGTCCGGCGGACAGCGCGGCGCGCGGGGACAGCGTCGTCGTACGGGCGGCGGACACCGTCGCTTCGCGCGTGGTTGTGCAGGATACGGTGACCGTCCCGCGGCGCAAGCGCAAGTTCTTCCGCCGCTTCGCCGACCTGTTCAGCCCGCCGAAGGAGGAGGCCGGGATGATCATTTCCCGCCACGAACGGGTCGTGGATTCGCTGCCTGCGCCGGAGGTGAAGGATACGATCGCGGTGGTGCTGCGGACGCTGCAGGACCGGGTGACCAGCGACCGCATCGGCATCTACGATCGGGCGTGGAACGAAGGAATGCGCCTGCGGTACAGCAACGAGCTGGTGAACACGAAGATATACCGCCTTATCATGGATTTCGAAGCCGAGGATACGGCTTTCCTGATGAACCGCTTCGAGCAGACGGAGGCCATCCGCCGCCGTTCGTCGCTGACGCTGGGCGTGATCGCCGTCGCGGCCGTGGTGCTCATGCTGCTGTTCGTCGGCATCCTGTGGCGCGACATCAACCGCAGCAACCGCTACCGGCGGGCGCTGGAGCGGGCCAACCGCGACAACGAAGCGCTGCTGGCGGCGCGCGAGAAGCTGATGCTGGCCATCACGCACGACATCAAGGCGCCGCTGGGTTCGGTGATGGGCTATATCGACCTGCTTTCGCGCCTGACCGGCGACAAGCGCGAGGAGCTGTACCTGCACAACATGAAGGAGTCGTCGGAACATCTGCTGGCGCTGGTGAACAGCCTGCTGGACTTCTACCGCCTCGATATCAACAAGGTGGACGTCGATAAGGTCGCGTTCTGCCCGGCGCAGCTGTTCGAAACGATCCGCGCCGGATTTGCGGCGCAGGCCGCGGCGAAGGGCATCGGGCTGACGCTCGACGTCGAACCGGCGGCCGGGCGCGAGGTGGCGGGCGATCCGTTCCGTATCCGGCAGATCGCCGACAACCTGATCTCCAACGCCCTGAAATTTACCGACGAAGGCTCGGTGACGATCCGTGTCGATGTGGTGCAGGGCCGGCTCGTCTTCTCGGTCCGCGATACGGGACGCGGCATCGGACGCGAAGAGAAGGAGCGGATTTTTCAGGAATTCGTGCGTCTGCGCTCGGCGCAGGGCGTCGATGGATTCGGACTGGGGCTGTCGATCGTCGATCGGCTCGTGAAACTGCTGGAGGGGACCATATCGCTCGAAAGCCGCTTGGGAGAAGGGAGCAAATTCATCGTTTCGATCCCTGTGGGAACCGTTTCGGGCGGAGGCGGCCGCAAACTGCGGCCTGCAGAAGCAGCCCTGCCGGCGGCGTGTGGCGGCGTGAAGGCGCTGCTGATCGACGACGATCCTCTGCAGCTCGAAATGACCGCCGCGATGTGCCGTCAGGCGGGTGTCGGAGCCGAGTGCTGTCAGTACCCCGAATACGCCGCGAAACTGGTTGTGGAAGGCGGCTTCGACGTGGTGCTGACCGACATACAGATGCCGTCGGCCGACGGTTTCAGCGTCCTTGCGGCGGTGCGCGGCGTGAATCCCGTGCTTCCCGTGGTGGCGGTTTCGGCACGCGGGGAGTTGGAAGCCGGGGATTTCTCGGACCGCGGCTTTGCGGGGTGCCTGCGCAAGCCCTTTACGGCCAACGAGCTGATTGCCGTGCTGGACGCCGTTTGCGGCGCGGGAAAGGCCCGAAGCGCAGGGGATGCGGAAGGTGCGGAGAAAAGCGGCGCTGCGGGAACTGTCGTCGGCGCGGGAGAACCCGTCAGTGCGGGGAGGCATGTCGGCAAGAGGGAAGCGGACGGTGCGGCGGACAATGCGGCGGAGGTTTCGGAGGACGGTGTGAATTTCGGCCCCCTGACGGCCTATGCGGGCGACGATGCGGAGGCGGCGCGCGGGATTCTGGAATCCTTCGCTGAACAGAGCGCCGCGAATTGCCGGCTGCTCGAACGGGCGCTCGAAAGCGGCGACGTCGCGGCGCTGAGAGCCGTGGCGCACAAGATGCTGCCGATCTTCACGATGCTGGGGGCGGCCGGAGTCGCCGCGACGCTGCGTACGGCCGAAAGCTGGGAGGGTCCGCTGACCGACGCCCTGCGCGGCGAGATCGGTGCGGCGGCGGAAAATATCCGTGCGATTGTCGCGGAAGCGCAAAAAAAGGTATCTTTGCCCTGAGTATGGAACGGATTTTAATCATAGACGACGATATCACCTTCGCCCTGATGCTCAAGACGTGGCTCTCGAAAAAGGGCTTCCGGACCGAGACGGCGGCGAGCGTCGCGGCGGCCCGTACGGCGCTCGCGGAGGGCGGATTCTCGCTCGTGCTGAGCGATATGCGCCTGCCCGACGAGGACGGCATCGCCCTGCTGCAGTGGATGTCCGGGCAGCATATGGAGATTCCGGTGATCGTGATGACGAGCTACGCCGAGATACAGAACGCCGTGCGCTGCATGAAGCTCGGCGCGCGGGATTACGTGGCCAAGCCGGTCAATCCCGACGAGCTGCTGAAAAAGATCCGCGAAGCGCTCGACGTCCCGGCTGCCGGCAGTGAGAAGCCTCCCGTTCCCGCCGCTTCGGCGAAGAAACCGCGGGAGGAGCGTCCCAATTACATCGAAGGACGCAGCGATGCCGCGCAGCGGCTTTACGAATATGTCCGGCTCGTAGCGCCGACCAACATGTCGGTGCTGGTGACCGGCGCCAGCGGCACGGGCAAGGAGCATGTGGCCCAGCTGATTCACCGCGAAAGCAGGCGTGCCGGGAAGCCTTTCGTGGCCGTGGACTGCGGCGCGATTGGGCGCGAACTGGCCGCTTCGGAGTTTTTCGGCCACGTCAAGGGTTCGTTTACGGGAGCCGTGGGCGACAAGACGGGCGCCTTCGAAGCCGCGAACGGCGGCACGCTCTTTCTGGACGAGGTCGGCAACCTGACCTATGAAACGCAGGTGCAGCTGCTCCGCGCCCTGCAGGAGCGGCGCATTCGTCCCGTGGGCGGCAGCCGCGAAATTCCGGTCGATATCCGGCTGATCGCTGCGACGAACGAGGACCTCGAAGCCGCCATCGCGCGCGGTGCGTTCCGCGCCGATCTCTATCACCGCATCAACGAATTCACGCTCCGCATGCCCGAACTGCGGCAGATGCGCGGGGACATCATGCTTTTCGCCGACTTCTTTCTCGACGCGGCGAACCGGGAGCTGGACAAGCGGATCGTGGGCTTCGACCCGCAGGCCGCCGCGGCCATGACCCGCTACGACTGGCCCGGAAATCTGCGGCAGATGAAGAACGCGGTGATGTCCGCGACGCTGCTCTGCACGGGGGATTATATCACCTGCCGCGAACTGCCCGCCGAGTTGTCCGAGGCCCCCGAAACTCCTGCAGTGCCGCTGCGCAATCCGGCTGGCGAGGAGGAGCAGATCCGCCGCGCGCTGGCGATGGCCGGGGGCAACAAGTCGCAGGCGGCCAAACTGCTCGGCATCGACCGCAAGACCCTCTACAACAAGTTGCATCTTTACGGCATCGAATAGCCGCCGGGTGTGGATTATTTCCACACCTTGTAGCGCGATTCCACACCTTTCCACACTCCGGACGATTCCGGCGTGCCTTGCCGACCGCTGTTTATCAGCGGTTTGCCGTTTTTTATCCGGATGGCACGCCGCTTGAACTCCATTTTGTCAGAACGGTTGATGAGACATATCCGAACCGAAGAAGTGAAAAGGAACCTTTTAATTTTAAAAGCGATGAAAAAGACAATTGTAACGATGGCAGCTTTGCTGCTGATGGCTGGCGGAGCGATGGCTTGCGCCCAGCAGCCCGAAAAGAAAGAAGCGACCGAAGCTGCGGCTCCGACTGCCGACACGCAGGAGAAATCGGCGGCTGACGATGCGGGAAAGACGGATTCGACTGCCGGAGAATCCGCAAAGGAGGAGAGTAAGGTTGAGAGTGAAGGGTCAAGTGAGGGTAACTCCTCCTCCGCATCGGAAGCACCGGCTTCGTCCGCAGAATAGGCTTCCGGGATAATCATCAGTTAAACAATTGTTTGCCGGGGTGCCCCGCCTGTTTTCAGGCGGGGCGCTTTCCTTTTGTGCCGGCAGGTTCGGCGTTTGGCCGGGGGTGGTTTTCGGGGTATATTGCAGGATGTCGGCTTTTCGTGGTTCCGGTGCCCGGCAGGTCCGGAAAATCAGGGACCGGCGGGTTTTTCCGGGATATGATAACGAATCGGGTTGCACCCTTTCCCTCGCAGGCACGAAAAAACGGAGACCCCATCGGGTCTCCGTCGTGCGGGGAGAGCGGAAGATTCTCCGCCGGATGCTATTCCTCGATAAAATCGATGTTCACCTGCCGCTGGAACGCTTCCTGCAGCGAGATCTGGGTCTCGGTCGAGGAGACGCCCTGAATGCGCAGGATGCCGTCGAAAATCGTGCGCATAAGGTGCTCGTTGTCCACGCAGTAGAGCTTCACGAGGATATTGCCCGAACCGGTGATGAAGTGCGCTTCCACGATTTCGGGAATCTCCTTGAGCTGTTCCACGGTTTGCTTGAGCAGCTGCGGGTCCTTGAGCGTGATGCTGATGTGGGCGCAGACGTCGAAGCCCATCATTTTGGGATCGACGATCAGCCGGCTGCCCAGAATCACGCCCGAATCGTCGAGCTTGCGGATGCGCTGATGGATCGCGGCGCCTGAGATGCCGCATTCGCGGGCGATCTCAAGAAAGGGCATGCGGGCGTTCTTGATCAGGTATTTGAGGATTTTGCGGTCAATCGCGTCTAAGGATGTTTTCGGCATAGGCTTGAGGGTTTTATTTGATGACATTCAATTCTTTGCCGACCTTGATGAAGGCGGCGATGCAGCGGTCGAGCTGTTCGGTCGTGTGCCCTGCGGAGACCTGCACGCGGATGCGGGCCTGACCCTTCGGCACGACCGGATAGTAGAAGCCCGTCACGAAAACCCCTTCGTCCTGCAGCCGGGCGGCGAAGTCCTGCGACAGCTTGGCGTCGTAAAGCATCACGGCGCAGATGGCCGACTGCGTGGGTTTGATGTCGAAACCTGCGGCCATCATGCCTTCGCGGAAGTGCTCCACGTTGGCCACCAGACGGTCGTGCAGTTCGTTGCTTTCGCCCAGCATGCGGAACATTTCTATTCCGGCGCCGACGACGGCGGGGGGCAGCGAGTTGGAGAAGAGGTAGGGGCGCGAACGCTGGCGGAGCATCTCGATAATCTCCCTGCGGCCCGTCGTGAAGCCGCCTACGGCGCCGCCGAAGGCTTTGCCGAGCGTGCCGGTGAGGATGTCCACCTGACCGCGCAGGTCGTAGAGTTCGGTGATGCCGCGGCCGGTTTTGCCCAGCACGCCCGCCGAGTGGCACTCGTCCACCATCACCAGCGCGTCGTATTTCTCGGCCAGTGCGCAGATCTTGTCCAGCGGTGCGGCATTGCCGTCCATCGAGAAGACCCCGTCGGTGCAGATGATGCGGAAACGCTGCGCCTGCGCTTGCTTGAGACACTCCTCCAGTTCGGCCATGTCGGCGTTGGCGTAGCGGTAGCGCACGGCCTTGCACAAACGCACGCCGTCGATGATCGACGCATGGTTCAGCGAGTCGGAGATAATGGCGTCCTCCTGACCGAAAATCGGTTCGAAGACGCCTCCGTTGGCGTCGAAGCAGGCGGCGTAGAGGATCGTGTCCTCGGTGCCGAAGTAGTCGGCTATGGCTTTTTCGAGCTGTTTGTGGATGTCCTGACAGCCGCAGATGAAACGCACCGACGACATGCCGTAGCCGCGGTTGTCCATGGCCCGTTTCGCGGCTTCGATCAGCCGCGGGTTGTCCGAAAGTCCGAGGTAGTTGTTGGCGCAGAAATTAAGTACCTTACGACCTGCAACTTCGATCTCCGCACGCTGCGGCGATTCGATGACCCGTTCGCTCTTGTATAGCCCTGCAGCCTTGATTTCGGCAAGTTCCTGCTGCAGATGTTCTTTGATTTTTCCGTACATATCCGTTTATGGTTTGATGAATTTCCGGTGCGGGAGGTGTCAATCTGTTAGCAAATATACGATTAATTTCTGAAAACAGACATTCTTCCGCGCTCTTTTTCACGATTGGGGTTACGAATTGTTAGTCCGCCTCGTCTTGCGGCCTCCGCCGGGCCTGCGCAGCCCCTCGGTTCGCTCCCTCCGTACGGCGGGGCGGAGATTTTTTATGCGGCGGGTCACCCGTTTCCCCAATCGGGGTGTCTATATGAACGAAGGGGGAATCAAACGATGGGACGATGGTGAAAAAACAGCCGCCCGGCTTGTCCGGATAAGAGCAATGCAGTATATTTGTACATAACCATACTCCATTGTAAGGGTGAACGAAGATTTTCATATTTCCGGGACCGCCGCGGACGAGTGCGAACTCTTCGAGCGGATCCGAGGCGGCGACGAGCAGGCTTTCACGCTGGTTTACGAGCGTTACCACGGCATGCTCTATTCGCTGGCGCTGCGGATGATCAAGCAGACCGGGGCGGCCGAAGACGCCGTGCAGTACGTCTTCGTCAGGCTTTGGGAGCTGCGCGGCGGATTGTCCGTGACAGTCAGCCTGCGCAATTACCTCTATACGATGACCAAAAACTACCTCCTGAACTATATCCGCCACAACGGCCGGGTGCTGGAGCAGAGCTACGTCATCGCCCAGCTCCGCCAGCAGCAGGACGACACGCTGGCCCAGTATATCGAAAGCCGCGATATCGACCGGCGTCTGGGCGAGGCCATCGACCGTCTGCCCCGCCAGCAGCGGGCCGTGATAATGATGAAGCGCGACGGCTGTTCGAACCGGGAGATCGCCGAAAAACTGCATGTTTCGATAAACACCGTGAAGACCCATTACGCCGACGGACTCCGGTCGCTCCGGCTTTCGATCGGCCCGATAATAAAGATGATAACCCTGCTTGTAATGATTCGCAGCCTATGAAACGACCTGACAGAGATACGATCCGCAGAGTCCTCGACGAACGGGCTACGCCGCAGGAGGCGCGCGAGGTGGCCCGCTGGTTCTCCTCGGCCGAAGGCGCCGCCGAATTGTCGCGGCTTATCGACGAGGAGGCCCGCATGCTCGAAACCGGAGAGCGGATGCCTGCTTCGGGGATTCCCTCCGAGGCGATTTACCGCCGCATCCGTGCGGCGCTGGTCCGGCGCCGCCGCCGGCGCATTGCGCTGCGTGTCGCTGCGGTGCTGATTCCCTGCCTGCTGGTGCTCGGCGTCGGCATCCGTCTCGACCGGCAGGTCGGCGGCATTTTTTCGGCGCCGGAGTATGCCGAAATCTACGTTCCGAAGGGCGAGCGGATGCAGATGGTCTTTCAGGACGGCACGCGCGTCTGGCTGAATGCCGACACGCGGCTGCGGTATCCCGAAAAATTCGGTTTTTCGATGCGGCGGGTCGAGCTGGACGGCGAAGCCTATTTCAGCGTCAGCCACAATCCGGTGCGGCCCTTCGTCGTCGGACTCGGCGGCGCGCAGATCGAAGTGCTCGGAACGGAGTTCAACGTGCAGGCCTACGATGACAGCCCGCTGATCGCCGTATCGCTCGATGCGGGCAGCGTGTCGATGTCCGACGGCCGGAATTCGTTCCTGCTGGCGCCCTCCGACCGTCTGCTTTACGACCGGACGACCCGTCAGGGCCGTCTGGACCATGTCGATACGTCGGGAGCTTCGCTGTGGCGCAAGTCGATCATCTCCTTTAGGGACACGCCGCTCGAAGAGGTGCTGCGCACGCTCGGCCGCTGGTACGACGTGACGTTCAGGGTGACCGATCCGCGGGCGTACGACTATTATTTTACGCTGACGACCCACGATTCGTCGCTTCGGGAGATTCTTTCCGAGCTGCAGCGCATCGCTCCCATGCGCTTTACACGGGAGGGCGATACGATCGTTATCGGCATGTAGACGATTTTTTTCACCTCCGGACTCATTCTTTTCGCCCGTTCGCGTGTCAATTATTCAGAGGACACGGGAACGGGTTTTCCGATTCCTCCCGAAAAACTATTAACAACAACCTTAAACTACCATTCATGAAACATTTTAGACTACTGTTTCTGACAGTCGTTCTGTCGGCGGTCTGCGCGACGGCTTCGGCCCAGCGCGTGACGCTCGACATGCAGAACGCCAAGTTGGAGAAAGTGCTCGGACAGATCACGCAGCAGACCGGTCTGGTGTTCAATTACACCCGGCCGACGATCAATCCCGACAAGCGGGTTTCGGTCAGCGTGAAACAGGCCGAACTGGAGAGCGTGCTCCGTCAGCTGTTCGATGCGGACGGCATCGTGTACGAGATCAAGGACGGAAAGGTCTATCTGGCCGACCGGAAGGGCGGCGTCAACCCCCCCCCGGCCTTATCGGCGGCCAGACAGCGGTATGCCGGACGCATCGTCGATGCTGCGGGGAATCCGGTGGTCGGCGCGAGCGTCGTCATACGGGGATCGACTACGGGCGTCAGCTCCGATATCGACGGCCGTTTTGCCATCGAGGCCCGCGAAGGAGAGGTGCTGAGCGTGTCGTTCGTCGGCTATACGCCCCAGACCATCACGCTCGGAGCCAAGACGATGCTGACCCTGACGCTCCGCGAGGACACATCCGAGCTGGAAGAGGTCGTGGTCGTCGGCTACGGCACCCAGCGCCGTTCGCTGGTGACCAGCGCCATCAGCAAGGTGCAGATGAACGAGTCGAACATGCGGCAGGTCGCCAGCCCGACGCAGCTGCTCAGCGGCCGTGTGGCCGGTGTGACGACTTCGACCGGTTCGGGTAACTTGGGCAGCGGCGAGCGGATGGTGATCCGCGGATCGTCGTCGCTGAGCGCGGGCAACGAACCCCTCTATGTGATCGACGGCATTCCGATCACCAACACGAACGCCAATCTGGTCGATTTCGGCGAGGACATGTCTTCGCTGGCGACGCTCAACATCAGCGACATCGAGTCGATCGAGGTGCTGAAAGACGCTGCTTCGGCGGCCATTTACGGTTCGCGCGCCAACAACGGCGTGATCGTTATCACCACCAAGTCGGGCAAGGAGGGCAAATCGGAGGTGCATCTCAACTTCAACACCGGAGTCACCCGCTTCGCCAACGTGGGGAAGATCAAAATGGCCGATTCGGGGCTTTATGTCCGCGATTTCAACGAAGGCGTCGACAACTACAACCGCCAGTACGGCTACAAACCGGGGGATTCGGGTTTCAAGAAGCATATTCAGAATCCGTTCGGCACGCTGCCCGACACGGACTGGATGGATCTGATTCTCCAGACCGGAACGTTCTATAACGGCGACGTGTCGTTTTCGGGCGGCAACGTCAAGACCAGATATTATGTCGGCGCCAATTACAACCACCAGACGGGCGTGATCCGCACCAACAAGATGGAGAAGATGAACTTCAAGGTGAAAATCAGCCATGAATTCACGCCGTGGCTCGAAGTCGGCGCCAACGTTTCGGGCAACTATATCAAGAACCACCAGATTCCGGGAGCCAACTCCGGCACGACCATCATCGGGCGCAGCATCCAGCAGCGGCCCTTCGACCGTCCCTACAAACCCAACGGCGACTATTACGTGGGCGGCACCGACGAGCTGGTGTTTCACAACCCGATGCAGATTCTCGACGAGGAGACGGCCTATATCGAGAACATGCGTTATCTGGGGAATTTTTACGCTACGTTCAAGTACAAGGACAAGTTCGCCTTCAAATCTTCGGTCAATACCGACATCACGCAGATTTACGACTACACCTACTACAACGAAAACCACCCTTACGGCAAGGGCGTGGGCCGTATCGTCGATTACAACCGGACGATCAAGAATATCCTCGTGGAGAATTTCGCGACTTACAACGACAAGTTCGGCGACTTCTCGCTCAGCGCCATGCTGGGTCATTCGTTCCAGAAGGTGACCACACGGTCGGCCAAACTCGACGGCAGCGGATTTCCCTCGCCTTCGTTCGACGTGGTGGGCGTGGCCTCTTCGCTCGACGCCTATTCGGGATCGCTCTCCAATTACGCCATGGAGTCCTATTTCGGCCGTGCGACGTTTTCCTACAAGGACCGTTATGTGCTGACGGCCACGCTGCGCACCGACGGTTCGTCGAAATTCGCGCGCGACAACCGCTGGGGCTGGTTCCCGTCGGTGTCGCTGGGCTGGAACATCTCCAAGGAGAATTTCATGAAGGACAGCGATACGGAGCTTAAGTTCCGCGTCAGCTACGGCAAGACCGGCAATCAGGAGGGTATCGGCTCCTACGCCTATCAGGCGCTCATGTCGGGCGGCTACAACTACGGCAACGGCAGCGGCATCGCCGTTTCGACCTTCGGCAACCGCGACCTGACGTGGGAGAAGGCCGACCAGTTCGACGCCGGATTCGACATCACGCTGTTCAAGGGGCGCGTGAACATCATGGCGGACGCCTATTACAAGAAGACCAAGGACCTGCTCTACAGCACGCCGATCCACAGTACGACGGGCGTGACGAGCATCATCAGCAACATCGGGTCGATGCGCAACATCGGCGCCGAGCTGACGATCAACACCCATTTCAATTTCGGTCCCCTGTCATGGCTGTCGCAGTTCAACATCGCCACCAACCGCAACAAGCTCACCGAACTGCTGGGCGACGACAAGCCGATCTCGATCGGCGCCAACCGTGCGCTGCAGGTCGGCAAGGAGGTCGGCGCGTTCTACCTCTTCATCATGGACGGCATCTACCAATACGACGGCGAAGTGCCCGCCGAGCAGTATGCGCAGGGAATCCGTGCCGGCGACGTGAAGTGGCGCGACGTGGACGACAACAACCTGATCAACGACAACGACCGTCAGGTGATCGGCTCCTCGAATCCCTACTTTTCGGGCGGCTGGAACAACACCTTCCGTTACAAGGGTGTTTCGCTCGACGTCTTCTTTACCTACATGTACGGCAACGACGTCTATGCGGCGTGGAAGATCAACACCTCCAAACTGGGACACAAGAACGGCGTGTTGGCCGAGGAGGCCCGCAACCGCTGGACGGGACCCGGTTCGACCGATCTCCATCCGCGCTCGGTGAGCGGCGACACGAACAACACCCGCAACTCCGACCGCTGGCTCGAAGACGGTTCGTTCCTGCGGCTGCGTTCGCTGACGCTTTCCTACACCTTCCCCGAAAAGATCAGCCGCAGGCTGGCCATGAAGTCGCTGCGCGTCTATTTTCAGGGAGACAACCTCTGGCTGGCGACCCGCTATTCGGGCTGGGACCCTGAGGTGAGCAACAACCTCGATCCGCGCTTTATGGGCGTCGACAACTTCTCCGTACCCCAGCCGCGCATGTTCTGCTTCGGCCTTAATGTGACATTCTAAAAAGCTGACAACCATGAAATATATAACCGTATTACTGTTCTGCGCCCTCGGCTTCGCAAGCTCCTGCTCGAATATGCTCGACCAGTATTCGCATTCGGCCATTCCGCCTGAGGCCGTAACCGAAAAGGATCTGCCGGCGCTGCGTCTGGGCATGTATAACCGTGTGCAGAACGAGCCGCAGACCCGCTCGTTCATCATGTGCGACATTCTGGGCGGCGACATCACCCAATCCAACTATAATCCGATCGACGTCATCAATTCGACGCTCAGCCCGCTGAATTCGGCAATCGTCAACGGCTGGAACGGCTATTACAGCGCGCTCTATCAGGTCAACAACCTGCTGGCCGTGACGGCGAAGTTCCCCGATTCGGAAATCAGCGTCCGCGCCAGAGGCGAAGCGCACTATTTCCGGGCCTATATCTATTTCTGCCTCGTGTCGCGCTGGGGCGGCGTGCCGCTGCTGCGCGAAAACACGCTCGACAAGCTGCCCCGCAGCCCGGCCGCCGATGTCTGGGCGCTGATCGAGGAGGACCTCGACACGGCGGCTTCGCTGCTCGACACCAGCGAAAGCTACTACTACGTGTCGCGCAACGCCGCGCTGGCGCTCAAGGCCCGCGTGATGCTTTCGCAGGGCAAGATGACCGAGGCGGCGCGTCTGGCCGAGGATCTCATTACGTCGGGGCCTTACAAGCTCGATTCGTTCGACAAGATTTTCCGGAAGAAGGCCAACACCGAAATTATTTTCGCCTTCGAGAATATCTCCGAAGAGTCGTCGATCAACATCAGCGACCTGTTCTACACCTACGGCCATCCCAACAAGGGGCAGGGCGTATACCGGCTGCCCGCCTCTACCGTGGAGCTGTTCGGCGCCAACGATACGCGCAAGGAGATGAGCGTCATCAATATCGCCGGTACGGACTGCCTGAATAAGTACCCCAGCGGCCAGACCGGCAAGGACCCCGTGATCGTGTCGCGCATCGCCGAGCTTTATCTGATCAGCGCCGAAGCGCAGGGCCGCGCCAAGGGCGTCGGACGCCTGAACGAACTGCGCCGCGAACGCGGACTCGACGACATTTATCCGGCTTCCGACGCCGCCTATGTCGACGCCGTCCTCGACGAACGCCGCCGCGAACTGCTGGGCGAGAACTTCATCTATCACGATATGGTGCGTACGGGCAGGGCCGTCGAGCGTCTCGGAATTCAGAAATTCCAGTTGCTGTTGCCCATCCCCGGCAAGGAACTGCAGCTGAATCCGCTGCTGGAACCCAATCCCGGCTATTAAATCCTAAAATGACCGAACCATGAAAAACAACTGTTATATCAAACTGCTTTTTTCCGGGCTTTTCGTGCTGGCGGGCTTCGCGTTCTGCGGCTGCAACGACGATCCCGAATATACCCGATACGAAGCCGTTCCCCGAAGCGAGATCGGCCGCAAACTGGTCGAAGGGACGAATCTGATCGCCCACATCTCGGTCGATTCGACCTATGTGCTGGCCAACGGCGCCTCCGTGACGGAACTGCGCTACCTGTCGGCGTCGGGACTCGCCATGGCGGCGTTCTTTTTCGAAATAGACCTCACTTCGCCCGACATCGCGCTCGAAGTCTGCACCCCTCAGAACAAGCCGATCGGCGTCGGTTTCGAACCGGTGACGCAGCAGGCGATGCACGTCGACGCCGAGGGACACCGGGTGCTGGGCGGTACGAACGCCGATTTCGGCAGCGAGACGCAAAAAGGCCCGCAGGGAATCTTCTGGAAGGACGGCGTCGCGCAAAAGACCGTGTTCAACACGACGCCTGCGCGGCCGCGCAGCTTCTTCGCGATCCGGACCGATAAAAGGGCCGTTGCCGCGGCCGCGGCCGATTACGACGAAATCGCCGCGTCGAAGGTCATCTACGAAGCCGTGGGCGGCGGTCCGGTGCTGGTCGACGACGGGGTGGTTCCCATCCCGCCCGATCCCAACGACCTGTCGGTCGAGCCGCGTACCTGCATCGGGGTCTCCGAGGACGGGACGAAGGTCTGGATCATGGTCGTGGACGGCCGCAACTTCTACTACTCGAACGGCATGTCGTTCGTCGAGCTGGGGCAGTTCATGAAAGCCGTCGGTTCGTACGACGCCATCAATCTCGACGGCGGAGGTTCCTCGACCTTCTTCGTGCGCAGCGCGCCCGGCTTCTCGGCCGGCGACCGTTTCGAAATCCGCAACTGGCCGACCGACGGCGGAGGCGTCGAGCGCGCCGTGTGCAACGGCCTGCTGATCGTTTCCAACAAATAACCGATTTAACACATGCAATCAATTATGAAGAAGATCAGAAAATACGGAATAATCCTGTTTGCGGGGCTTTGCGCGTGTGCGGCGTGGTCCTGCGAGGAGGACAAGACCGACCGGAAATTCACGCCGAAGGATCCCGTCATCAAGCTGGGCGGCGATGTCGAGGTCGGAAAGGCGGGCGGAAGCTATACCGTCCCCATCGAGTCGAACCTGCCGTGGCGGGTCAGGTCCGAAGTGGACTGGATTCTGCTCGGCGAGGTGGAGAACGGCATGGGAGACGGCGAATTCACCTTTACCGTAAGCCCGAACAAGACGCTTTTCGAGCGCGAAGGGCGGGTTACGGCGTGGATCACCGACGAATATGCGCAGTCGATCCGTGTCGTGCAGGCGCCCAGCTCCCCCGAAGACCTCGAAGTGCACTGGTACGTCAAGACCGACGGCAGTGCCGACAACGACGGCATGACGTGGGAGACGGCGACCACGCTGCACAATGCGCTGTCGAAGAGCATCAACGGCAACTTCATCCACGTGGCGGCCGGCACCTACGTCCCTGAGCAGAGTTTGGCGGGAAGCAAGGGCGCGGCGGAGGACGCCACGTTCGAGATCTCGGCCAACGTCTCGCTGATCGGCGGTTATCCGGCCGATGCCGTGACGGGCGCCGTCGCCGATCCGGACGCCAATCCGACCGTTCTGAGCGGCCGTCTCTCCGGCGGCAGACATGCCTACCATGTGGTCTGCGTCACGGCGGCCAAGGCCGACGGCCGGCGGGTGCTGATGAAGGGGCTGATCATTACCGAGGGCCTTTGTTCGGGGACGGCTTCGTATTATACGCTCAACGGGGCGCGTTTCTACATCTCGCGCGGCGGAGGCGTCACGGTCGGCAATGCGGTGGTCGATATCGCGGACTGCAAGATCACGCAGAACAAATCCGCCAAGGACTGCGCCGGCATCTGCATCGTGGCCGGGGCCGACGTGTCGCTGACGGACACCGAAATCTCGGAGAACGAATGCAGCAACGGCAACGGCGCCGGCCTGCACAACGAAGCTTCGGTCGTCCGTATGGACCGCTGCACCGTGCGGGGCAACTCCGCGTCGGGTGTTTGCGGCGGCGTTTATACTTTCAGCAGCAGCGCCCCGTCCTATACGTACATCTACAACAGTACGCTTTGCGACAACCGTACGGATGGGAGCAAGAACTCCCGCCGCGGAGGGGCCGTTTACAGCCGCGAGTATTCGGAGACCGTGCTGGTGAACTGCACCGTGCACGGCAATACGGGCGGCAACGGCGGCGGCATCGCCCTGTACGGGGCTTCGGGCAAGGAGTCCAAGATGACGCTCGTAAGCTGTACGGTGACCGGAAATACGTCGCTGTTCGTAGGCGGCGGCGTGGAATTCACGCCCTATACGACGATGAACGTCTACAATACGGTCGTTTCGGGCAATACCGCAGCCAACGGCGGCGATGATCTGGTGGGAACCAATACCGCTTTGGCGGCTACGGCCAACCTGCCTGCGGTGCTCTCGTACGCCGTGAACGGAAGCGTGGTGTACGGGGCCGGCAAGGCCGTGGTGGCGGGCAGCAGTTTCGATCCGGCGACGATGCTCGGCCCGCTGGCCGGCAACGGAGGCCCGACGCAGACCTGCCTGCTGCTGGGGGCGGACAATCCCGCCCGGACGCTGGGCATGCCCTATGTCGATTTGTCGGCGCTTGGGCAGGATTTCGATCCGCAGATCGGCCCCGAAATCACGGGCTTCGACCAGACGGGGCTTTCGCGTGAGGGAACCTCGGCGATGGGAGCCTGCGTGAAGTAACGAGACGGACGGAGGGCGGCCGGATTTCTGTAGGCCGCTCCTCCGCCCGATATTCGGCGGCGCTCTTTTGCGGAGCGCCTTCCGCCCGGTCGCCGGGGTGCGGACTCCCTTTTGCGGGCGGACCGTTCCCCGGCGATTTTCGGGTCCGGATTTGCTTATTTTTTCGTATCCTTTCCCATTTTCTTGTTTTTTCGTACCTTTACTACCGTTTTTGCCCGGCAGGCCGATTCCAATGATGCGAGACACCTTCGCCGTCGTTCGCCGTCCGGTCAACGCCCGTAAAACCGCAATGAATTATGATGAAAAAAAGTGCAATTCTGCTGCTTCTGCTCTTCGCCGCGCTGGCGGCCGGGGCGCAGCCCTTCTACCGCAAACCCGTCGCCCCGGTGCGCAACGTCATCGTGATGATTCCCGACGGGACCTCCACGAGCGTCCTCGCCGCGGCGCGCTGGTATAAATTCTACAATGACCCTTCGCAGCGGACGCTCAACCTCGATTCCTGCCTTTGCGGGCTGGTCGGGAGCTTCTCGTCCGATTCGCCGATCCCCTGCTCGGCCCCGGCCATGTCGGCCTACATGACGGGTATGCCCCAGCAGGCGGGCAACGTTTCGGTCTATCCGGCGGCCAATCCCGCGCAGGATATCGTCGAGGTCGAATCCGGACGGGCCTGTCAGCCGCTGGCGACGCTGCTCGAAGCGGCCAAGCACGACCGGGGAAAGGCTGCGGGACTCGTCGTGACGGTCGATTTCTGCCATGCGACGCCCGCCGCCTGCGCTTCGCACCACTACTCCCGCCACGCCTATCCCGCGCTGGCGGCGCAGATGGCGGGCAACGACTTGGACGTGATGTTCGGCGGCGGCCGGAAGCAGGTCTTGGACGCCATGCGGGCGTATCTGCGCGGCAGCGGCGCGACGCTTATCGAGCAGGATGCCGCGGCGTTCCGCGCTTACGACGGCAAAGGTCCCGTGTGGTCGCTCTTCGCGCAGGGGAACATGAGTTACGACCTCGACCGGAACGATGCCGAACAGCCGTCGCTGGCCGAGATGACGGCCAAGGCGCTGGAGGTGCTGGACAGACATGAAAACGGCTTTTTCCTGATGGTTGAGGGCAGCCGCGTCGATATGGCGGCGCACGCCAAGGACCCCGTGGGGGTGATTACCGAGATGCTGGCCTTCGACAAGGCCGTGGGCGTGGCGCTCGATTTCGCCCGCCGCGACGGGCGGACGGCCGTTGTCATCATGCCCGACCACGGCACTTCGGGGCTGAGTTTCGGCGACGGGGCCTATAAGGATTACGCCTCCAAGGGGCTCGATTCGGCCTATATGAATATCTCGAAGGTGCGCCGCACGGCTTCGGGGCTGGAAAAAATACTGCTCAAGGCGCGGCCGGAACAGATCCGGCCCCTGTTCCGCGAATACACGGGCATCGAGCTTACGGACGATGAATTGGCCCTGCTCCGGAGTTCGCGCAACTATACCGAGGCCGACTACATGAAGGTCGCCAACAGCGTGAACATGGTGTCGAGCATTGCCCGCATCGTGACCTCCCGCACCCATTTCGGGTTTCTCAGCGGCAGCCATACCGCCGAAGACGTCTTTCTGGCGGCTTACCACCCGGAGGGCGACCTGCCCGTGGGGCGCAATACCAATACGGAGATCCATGCCTACATGGCCGACCTGCTCGGTTTGGAGCGTCCGTTGGCTGAATTGACCGGCGAACTGTTCGCACCGCATACCGAGGTGTTCCGCGGCGCGAAGTGCTCGATTTCGGCGGCCGAAGGGCAGACGCCCTGCCTGACGGTCCGCAAGGGGCGCCGTACGCTGCGCGTACCGGCCTACGGTTCGGTCGCCTACCTCGACGGCAAGCCCCTGAAACTGCGCTCGGCAGTGGTCTATATCGACCGCAACGACACGTTCTACCTGCCGCGCGAGCTGGGCGAAAAATTCTGACCCGGCAAATTTTTCCGGCGGTCGGCGCGCATTTGGGCGGTGTCCGGCACACATTTGGGCGGCGTCCGGCAAATTTTTCCGGCGGCTTTCGGGACCCCTTCCGGATTTATACGGCCCGCTCCGGACTTCGGCGAGAAGTCCCGGAGCGGGTTTTTTCGGGCCGGAGGTTCAGGATTTCGGGCGGTTTTGAGGGATAACCGCTTTTTCTTGTTATATTTGTGACTCAAATAAAAACCTCAACTTATGAAAAAATCGTGTGTTTTGGTCAGCGGCGGCGCCGGTTATATCGGTTCGCATACCGCCGTGGAACTGATAGGCGCCGGTTACGACGTGGTGATCGTCGATAATCTCTCGAACAGCGACATGGACGCCGTCGAGGGAGTCCGCAGGATCACGGGCGTCGAGGTGCCGTTCGAAAAGGCGGACTGCTGCGACCGCGACGCCTTCCGCAAAGTGTTCGAAAAGTACGACTTCGATTCGGTGATCCATTTCGCGGCGTCGAAGGCCGTTGGCGAGTCGGTCGGCAAGCCGCTGGAATACTACCGCAACAACCTTACGTCGTTTATGAACGTCATCGACCTCATGCGTGAGTTCGGACGTCACAACATCGTCTTCTCGTCGTCGTGTACGGTTTACGGCGAGGCCGACAAGCTGCCCGTGACGGAGCAGACGCCCCGCAAGCCCGCGACCTCGCCCTACGGCAACACCAAGCAGATGTGCGAGGACATCCTGCGCGATTCGCTGGCGGCCTACGACGGCATGAAGGGCATCGCCCTGCGCTATTTCAACCCTATCGGCGCGCATCCTTCGGCCCTGATCGGCGAACTGCCGCGCGGCGTGCCGCAGAATCTGGTCCCCTACATCACGCAGACGGCCGCCGGACTCCGCGAATGCCTTTCGGTCTTCGGCGACGACTATCCGACGCCCGACGGCTCGAACATCCGCGACTATATCGACGTGGTGGACCTCGCCAAAGCCCATGTGACGGCGATTGCGCGCATGATCGAGGGCAAGAACAGGGAGAAGTACGAAATCTTCAACATCGGCACGGGACGCGGCGTTTCGGTGCTCGAACTGGTGCGTAAGTTCGAAGAGGTGAACAACCTGAAACTCAACTACAAGATCGTGGGCCGCCGTGCGGGCGACATCGTGGCGATCTGGGCCGATCCGTCGTATGCCAACGACGAACTGGGCTGGAAGGCCGAACGTTCGCTCGACCAGACGCTGGCTGCGGCATGGAAGTGGGAGAAGCATATCCGCGGCATCGAATAACCGCCTCCGGCATGCCGGACCGCGGCGCTGCGTTTCGGCGGCGAAAGCTGCCGGGGAGTGCTTCGCAAGCGTGCTTTCGGATAAATTTAGGGAGGCCCCGGATTCCGGGGCCTCCCTCTGCTTAAAACATGCTGAAGTTTTCGGAAGGTTCGGTCGGTGAAGTGTTTTAAGCGTATGCGGTGCTAACCGTGTGTCAGGTCGGTGTTGTGGACGCCCAGCACGGCGCGGCCCGACGGATCGTTCCTGTCGCGGAAGGCCGCGTCCCAAGCCAGCGCCTCGGCGGTGCTGCACGCTACGGAGGGCACCGAAGGAACGCACTGGGCCGCGGTCTGCGACGGGAAGTGCTCTTCGAAGATCGTGCGGTAATAGTACTCCTCCTTGTTGCGGGGCGGATTGATCGGGAACCGCTCGGCGGCGTGTTCCATTTCGCGGTCGGAGACCGCTTCGGAGGTGATTCGTTTCAGGGTGTCGATCCAGCCGTAGCCCACGCCGTCGGAGAACTGCTCCTTCTGCCGCCAGACGATCTCTTCGGGAAGCAGCTCCTCGAAAGCCTTGCGCAGAATCCACTTTTCGATACGCCCGTTCTTAGCCATTTTCGCTTCGGGATTGATGCGCATGGCCACGTCCAGAAACTCCTTGTCGAGGAACGGCACGCGTCCCTCGACGCCCCATGCGGAGAGCGATTTGTTGGCCCGCAGGCAGTCGTAGAGGTGGAGCTTGCCGACCTTGCGCACGGTCTCCTCGTGGAATGCGCGGGCGTTCGGGGCCTTGTGGAAATAGAGATAGCCGCCGAAGACTTCGTCGGCGCCCTCGCCCGAAAGCACCATCTTGATGCCCATGGATTTGATGACGCGCGCCAGCAGGTACATCGGCGTAGACGCCCGCACGGTGGTCACGTCGTACGTCTCGATGAAGTAGATCACGTCGCGCAAGGCGTCCAGACCCTCCTGAATGGTATAGTGGATTTCGTGGTGCACGGTGCCGATCCGGTCGGCCACCTTGCGGGCCGCCGCGAGGTCGGGGGAGCCTTCGAGTCCGATGGCGAAGGAGTGTAGCCGGGGCCACCACGCCCGGTCGCGGTCGTGCGACTCGACGCGCCGGTCGGCGAATTTCCGCGCCACGGCCGAGATGATCGACGAGTCGAGACCTCCCGACAGCAGTACGCCGTAGGGCACGTCGGACATCAGCTGCCGCTTGACGGCCGCTTCGAGGGCGGCGCGCAGGGCCGGAATGTCGGCGCCGGTCTCTTTCACGGCGTCGTATTCGAACCAGTCGCGGTCGTACCAGCGGACCATTTTCCCCTCTTTGCTTGACCAGTAGTGGCCCGGCAGGAAGGGTTGGATCGTGGTGCAGACCCCTTCAAGGGCTTTCAGCTCCGAGGCCACGTAGAACTGCTCGTCGCGGTCCCAGCCGATGTAGAGCGGGATGACGCCGATCGGATCGCGGGCGATCAGGTATTCGTCGTTTTCGATGTCGTACAGCGCGAAAGCGAAGATGCCGCTGATCTTTTCGAGCAGTCCGACGCCCATTTTCCGGTAAAGGGGCAGGATCACCTCGCAGTCTGAGCCTGTCCGGAAATCGTACTCCCCGGCCAGCTCGTCGCGGATTTCCCGATGGTTGTATATCTCGCCGTTGACGGCCAGCACCAGTTTCCCGTCGCGGCTGAAGAGGGGCTGTCCGCCCGACTGGGGATCGACGATCGAAAGCCGCTCGTGGGAGAGAATCGCCCGCTCGCCGCAGTAGACGCCCGACCAGTCGGGTCCCCGGTGGCGGATGTTTTTCGACATTTTCAGCACCTGCGTGCGCAGCGCATCCGATTTCTGCCGGATGTCAAACAGTCCTACGAATCCACACATTTTCTGTTCGTTTGTTGTCATGGAACCCTCCCTTGGAATAGGCGGTTCCGGGGTTTGTCAATAAGATAAGCCGGGCGTGCGCCGCCGGCGGTTCGGCCGATGCCGGGGACGTACTTTGTGCCGCACCTCCCCGGCGTCGCCCGCATTGCGTCAGTTGTTTTCGGGCCGCAGCTTGCGCACCACGGCGCCGGTCTGCCACATCTCGCTCTCGCGCATCTGACGCAGCTCTTCGTCGAGCTTCTCGCGGTAGTCGGGCTTGCTGTTGAGGTCGATCGAACGCTGGGCCTCGTTGCCGGCGGCGACTTCGCGGTAAAGCTCCTCGAAGACGGGTTTCGTGGCGTCGCGGAAACGTTTCCACCAATCCAGCGCGCCGCGCTGGGCCGTGGTCGAGCAGTTGGCGTACATCCAGTCCATGCCGTTCTCGGCGACCAGCGGCATGAGCGACTGCGTCAGCTCCTCGACCGTCTCGTTGAAGGCTTCCGAGGGGGTGTGGCCGTTGGCGCGGAGCGTCTCGTACTGGGCGGCGAAGATGCCCTGAATGGCGCCCATCAGCGTGCCGCGCTCGCCCGTCAGGTCGGAGTAGACCTCGCGTTTGAAATCGGTTTCGAACAGGTAGCCCGAACCTACGCCGATGCCCAGCGCCACTACGCGCTCGAAGGCGCGGCCCGTGGCGTCTTGGAAGACCGCATAGCTCGAATTCAGTCCCCGGCCCTGCAGGAACATGCGCCGCAGCGAGGTGCCCGAACCTTTGGGGGCGATCAGGATCACGTCCACGCCGGCCGGGGGCACGATGCCCGTGCGCTCCTTGTAGGTGATGCCGAAGCCGTGCGAGAAGTAGAGCGCCTTGCCCGGCGTGAGGTGTTTTTCGATGGTGGGCCATACGGCGATCTGACCCGCGTCGGACAGCAGGTACTGGATGATCGTCGCGCGCTCGGCGGCCTCTTCGTGCCCGGCTCCCAGCCGTCGGCGACGGCCTTCTCCCAGCTCTTGCTGCCCTCGCGCTGGCCGACGATGACGTTCAGGCCGTTGTCCCTGAGGTTGAGCGACTGCCCCGGACCCTGCACGCCGTAGCCGATGACGGCGATGGTTTCGTTTTTCAGGACTTCGCGGGCTTTCTCCAAGGGGAACTCCTCGCGCGTAACAACATTTTCTTCGACTCCGCCGAAATTGATCTTTGCCATAATTAGTATGATTTAAAAGTGATTTGAATTCGTCTGCCGTCGGCTGCGTTCCAGCTCTTCGAGGTACTCGTTGAGCAGTTCGCGCCGCGATTTGATGATGGCCACGATGCCGCTGCGCACGAACTGCTGCACGCCGTAGGGCTGCAGCAGGCGGAACAGCTCCTTGGTCTCGGCCTTGTGGCCCGTCTTCTCGACCACGATGTAGTCGTCGTCGATTTCGAGGATGCGGACGTTGTGCTGGCGCACGAGGCGCTCGACGCTGCGGCTGCGCGTCACCTTGTAGAGGGCGATCTCCTGCTGCACCACTTCGTCGGAGGTGTAGACGAAGGTCTTCAGCACGTCGATCTTCTTTTCGATCTGCCGCACCAGCTTGTCGACCCGTTCCGGCCCGGTGCGGACGACGATCGTGAATTTATGGATGCCCGCCAGCGCCGACTCGGAGGTCGTGAGGCTCTCGATATTGACGTCGCGGCTGGTGAAAACCGTGGTGATCTGGTTCAGCAGACCCACCTTGTTTTCCGAAAATACGGTGATGATATATTCCTGTTCTTCCATTGCTCGTTCGGATTTTACTCCAGCCGGATCGCTGCGACGGGCGCGCCGGCCGGCACCATGGGAAATACGTTGTCTTCGCTTTCGACGCGCACTTCGAGCAGGTATGCGCCCCGGCAGGCCTGCATCTCGGCGATCGCCTCGGCGAGTTCCCCGCGCCGCTCGACGCAGCGGTAGGCGATGCCGTTGCCGCGGGCGATCAGCCCGAAATCGGGGTTTGCCAGCTCGGTGAACGAATAGCGGCGGTCGTAGAAAAGCCCCTGCCACTGGCGGACCATGCCCAGAAACGAGTTGTTCAGCAGGACGATCTTCACGGCCACCTGCGACTGGAAGATCGTGCCCAGCTCCTGAATGGTCATCTGCAGGCCGCCGTCGCCCGCGAAAAGGCACACTTCGCGGTCGGGGGCGCCCAGCTTGGCCCCGATGGCCGCGGGAAGCCCGAAGCCCATCGTTCCCAGCCCACCCGAAGTCACCATGCTCCGGCTGCGGCGGAACCCGAAATAGCGGGCCGCGAACATCTGCTGCTGACCCACGTCGGTCACCAGCACCGCGTCGTTGTCGTAGGCGCGGGCTACGGCGGCGACCGCTTCGCCCATGCGGATACGGCCTTCGGCGGGATGGACCGCCCGGCGGATCACCTTTTCGTATTCGATCTTGTCGCAGGCGCGGAATTCGTCGATCCATGCCCGGTGGTTGCGGGCCTGTATGCGCCGGGTGAGCAGCGGAAGGGTCTGTTTCGCGTCGCCGACCAGCGCAACGTCGGCCGGGACGATCTTGCCGATCTCCGCAGGGTCGATTTCGAGGTGGATGATCTTGGCGTTCGCCCCGAAACAGCCCGGATTGCCCGTCACGCGGTCGTCGAAGCGCATGCCCACGGCGAGGAGCAGGTCGCAGTCCCGGTTTTTGATGTTGGGACCGTAGTTGCCGTGCATGCCCAGCATGCCGACGTACTGCGGCGAGTCGGTCGGCAGGGCCGAAAGCCCCAGCAGGGTCGATGCGGCGGGCATGCCGCTCTTGTCGAGGAAGGCGCGCAGCTCCGCTTCGCCGCCGCTCAGAATCACGCCCTGTCCGATCATCGCCAGAGGCCGTTGTGCGGCATCGATCAGCCTTGCCGCTTCGTCGATGCGCTCTTCGGAGGGGACCGATGCGGGGACATAGCTGCGGATCGAAGCCACTTTCTCGTAGCTGAACGGGGCCGTTCCGCACTGGGCGTCCTTGGTGATGTCCACGACCACGGGGCCGGGGCGGCCCGAACGGGCGATGTAGAACGCCTTGGCGATGGCGCCCGGAATCTCTTCGGTGCGCTTGACCTGACAGTTCCATTTGGTGACGGCCTGCGTGATGCCCACGAAATTGGTCTCCTGAAAGGCGTCGGTGCCCAGCAGCGACGAACCGACCTGTCCGGTCACGAGCACCAGCGGCGTGGAGTCCATCAGCGCGTCGGCGAGTCCCGTCACGGTATTGGTGGCGCCGGGTCCGGAGGTGACCAGACAGACCCCCACGCGGCCGCTGACGCGGGCGTAGCCCTGCGCGGCGTGTACGGCGCCCTGTTCGTGCCGCACGAGGATGTGGCGCAGGCGGTCGCGGTAGTCGTAGAGTGCGTCGTAGACGGGGATGATCGCCCCGCCGGGGTAGCCGAAAATCGTATCGACGCCCTCGCGCAGGAACGATTCGATCAGGGCCTGCGCTCCCGTGACGGAGGGACCGGGCTGCGGTTCGGACATGTTTGTTTGCGTCGTATCCATGATTGCTGCTGTTTTACTTATTCTTCATCGACGATGCGTACGGCGCCCTTGTCGGCCGAGCTGACCAGCTTGGCGTAGGCGCGCAGCGACGCGGGGACTTTGCGGTCGCGCACGGCGGGGCGGAAATGCTCCTGAGCGGCCATTCGCGCGGCTATTTCGGCGTCGTCTGCCAGAAGGCGTATCGAGCGACGCGGGATGTCGATCTCGATCTCATCGCCCGTCCGGACGACGGCGATTTCGCCTCCGGACGCGGCTTCGGGCGAGACGTGGCCGACCGACAGCCCCGACGTGCCGCCCGAAAAGCGGCCGTCGGTAATCAGCGCGCAGGCTTTGTCGAGGTGCTTGGATTTGAGGTACGACGTGGGGTAGAGCATCTCCTGCATGCCGGGACCTCCCTTGGGTCCTTCGTAGCGGATGACGACCGCCTCGCCCGCCTGCACTTCGTCGCCGAGAATGCCCTCGATAGCCTGTTCCTGCGATTCGTAGACCCGTGCGCGGCCGCGGAAAACGTGCAGCGACTCATCGACGCCCGCCGTCTTGACGATGCAGCCGTTGCGGGCGATGTTGCCCGTCAGTACGGCCAGTCCCCCGTCGCGGGAGTAGGCGTGTTCGACGTCGCGGATACAGCCCGTCGTGCGGTCTGCGTCGGGGGCGTCGTAATAGGAGTGCTGCGCCCCCAGTTCGCGGCTGTAAAGCCCCGCAGGGGCGCTCAGCCAGCGGCGCAGGGCCGCGTCGGTCAGCGTCTCGCTGCGCAGGTCGCAGGCGTCGATTGCTTCGCGGAGCGTCCGCCCGTCGATGCGCGGGACCGAGGTGTCGAGCAGGCCGGCGCGCGCCAGTTCGCCCAGAATGGAGAGGATGCCGCCGGCGCGGTTGACGTCCTGTATGTGATACTGCGAGTTGGGAGCCACCTTGCAGAGTACCGGAATCCGGCGCGAAAGGCGGTCGATGTCCTGCATCGTGAAATCCACGCCGGCTTCGCGGGCCACGGCCAGCAGGTGGAGCACCGTGTTGGTCGAGCCGCCCATGGCGATGTCGAGCGACATGGCGTTTTCGAAGGAGGCTTTGGTCGCGACCGAACGCGGGAGCACCGATTCGTCGCCCAGAAAATAGTAGCGTTCGGCGTTGCGGACGATCAGCGCCGCGGCGTCTTCGAACAGCCGGCGTCGGTTGGCGTGCGTGGCGACGATCGTGCCGTTGCCCGGCAGCGAGAGTCCCAGCGCTTCGGTCAGGCAGTTCATCGAATTGGCCGTGAACATGCCCGAACACGAGCCGCAGCCGGGGCAGGCGCAGCGTTCGACGCGCGCGATCTGCTCGTCGCTGCAGGCTTCGTCGGCCGCCATGACCATCGCGTCGATCAGGTCGATGTCCCTCCCGTCGAATTTGCCCGCCTCCATCGGCCCTCCCGACACGAAGACCGTCGGGATGTTGAGCCGCATGGCGGCCATCAGCATTCCGGGAGTGATTTTGTCGCAGTTCGAGATGCAGACCAGCGCATCGACCTTGTGGGCGTTGGCCATGTATTCGACGCTGTCGGCGATGATCTCGCGCGAGGGCAGCGAGTAGAGCATGCCGTCGTGGCCCATGGCGATGCCGTCGTCTACGGCGATGGTGTTGAATTCCGCGGCGAAACATCCGCAGGCTTCGATGCGCTGTTTGACATACTGCCCGATTTCGTGCAGGTGGACGTGTCCCGGCACCAGCTGGGTGAACGAATTGGCGATGCCGACGACCGGCCGGCCGAACTGTTCTTCGCGCATGCCGTTGGCGCGCCAGAGGCTTCTGGCGCCGGCCATGCGGCGGCCCGTCGTCGTGACGGTGCTTCTGAGTGTGTGTTTCATCTTCTCTCTTTTTTCGGCGTATCCGCTTCAGGCGGACGGCCCGGACAGCAAAAAAGCCCTTCTCCGTCGGAGAAAGGCTTTTCTATAATCTTTCGAGTATACGCATCACCTTTCTCCCGTTATCCTGTAGTGACGACGAGCAGCAGATTAATGACGTTATTGTTCGAATGATTCAGAGCGGTCATGGCCGGATTTCTGTATTTGTTCCGTTTCAAAGATAGGGATATAAAATCAGACGTACAAATAAATTCCTAAAGAAATTTAATAATGTGATATTCCGGAAGCAGATCGCGCTCTCAGGTTTTTATTTTCAGGTCTTGCATGCTGTTTACTTACAATTTGAAACCGCTATTTTTGGCTTTAAAACCGGTTTTAGGCCGATTTTGCAAGAGTTCCATGCTCCGGAAGCTCTGAAATGTCTTACTGTTTTTATATTATTATAGGTGTGTCCGGCCTTTTTGTGCTATTTGTTCCGAGTGAAAACCCTTCCTGATTATTCGGCGGGCATCTTACGAATCGTTACCTGATTTGGATATTAAATTTTTTTGTTTTATATTTGTCCCTGATGGATATGAAACGGAATCATACGATGTTCGGAGAGTGCGGGAACACCTGCGCTCCGACGACGTATGCCGTCCTCTCCGTTATCTTCACGACTGCCGCTACTACAACCCCTGTGGGGGTTTAGTTTGTTTTTTCCGTCAGAAGCATTTCCGTATGCACACCCGGCCGAGGCTGCCGGGGCGGAAACCCGGATTTTAAGTCAAAGGCAGTTTAATTCAAAGAAGATTTTACCATGAAACATATCAAGGTTTTCGCCCCCGGAACGGTGGCGAATCTGGGCTGCGGCTTCGACATCATGGGCCTGACGCTCGACGGCGTGGGCGACCGGATCGAGGTCGCCGCCGAAGCGGGTGCGAGCGGGCTTGCGATCCGCAACGAGAGCGGGAAGAGACTCCCCGAAAAGCCCGAAGACAATGTCATAACCCCGGCCGTCGCGGCCCTGCTCGAAGCGTACGGAAAGCCCGTGCGGGTCGAAATCACGATTCTCGAAAAGATAGCGCCCGGAAGCGGCATCGGATCGAGCGCCGCCTCGTCGGCCGCAGCCGTCTACGGGCTGAACGAACTGCTGGGCCGCCCCTTTTCGGCGGAACGGCTGGTGGAGTTCGCCATGATGGGCGAAGCGCTGATCGGCGGCACGCCCCATGCCGACAACGTCGGGCCGGCCCTGCTGGGCGGCGTGGTGCTGATCCGCGGATACGGGCCGCTGGACATCATCCGCCTGCCGGTGCCCGATGACTTTTTCTACGCCGTGGCGCATCCCGACATCGTGGTCGGCACCAAGGAGGCGCGCGAGGTGCTGCCCCGCGAGATTCCGATGGCGCATGCCGTCACGCAGTGGGGCAACGTCGGCGGACTTGTCGCCGGACTGGCGCTGGGCGACGTGGCGCTGATCGGCCGCTCGATGCACGACGTCGTCGCGGAGCCTTACCGCAAGGGATTCATTCCCGGTTACGACCGTTTGAAGGAGGAGGTGCTCTCCGAAGGCGCTCTGGCCATGAACATCGCCGGATCGGGACCTTCGGTCTTTGCGCTGGCCGCCGAAGGGTCGGTGTCGGAACGGGTCGCTGAGCGGATGAAGAGCCATTTCGCCGGGCTGGGAATCGGCTGCAACATCTATGCGGGCCGCGTGTCGAACCGCGGTGCGCGAATCGAAGAATAAGAAAAAAGGAAAACCATGAAATACTACAGTACGAGAGACAAAGCACATGCACGGCCCTGTTCGCTGCGCGAAGCCGTCGAGGCGGGGCTGGCGCCCGACGGGGGACTGTTCGTCCCCGAACGTATTCCACAGGCGGATATGGCGGTCGCGGAGCGGTTGGCCGGGGAGTCCTATGCCGCATTGGCGGGGTATCTGGCCGCACTGTTCTTCGGCGAGGATATCGACGCCGGGATTCTGCAGCGGGAGATCGGCCGCATCTACGATTTTCAGGTTCCCCTGCGTCCGGTCGGCAGCCGCTATACGCTGGAGCTGTTCCACGGCCCGACGTTCGCGTTCAAGGACTTCGGCGCCGGATTCATGGGCCGCATGGTCGGCCTGCTGGGCGGCGCGGACGAAAAGCTGGTGATTCTGACGGCGACGTCGGGCGATACGGGCAGCGCCGTGGCGCACGGTTTTTATGACGTGCCGGGCGTCGAGGTGGTGCTGCTCTATCCCGAAGGGAAGATCAGCCGCCTGCAGGAGTGTCAGATGACCGCGCTCGGAGGCAATATCCATCCGCTGCGCGTGGCCGGAACCTTCGACGACTGCCAGCGGCTGGTCAAGGAACTCTTTGCGGACAGCTCTTTCAGGGCCGCGCACCGCGTATCGTCGGCCAATTCGATCAACCTGCTGCGGTGGATTCCGCAGGCGTTCTATTACTTCTACGGGTATTTCCGGTGGCGGCAGGCGTCGGGCGGCGAAAATCCGGTGGTCGTGGTGCCGAGTGGCAACTACGGCAACCTCTCGGCCGGCATGCTGGCTCGCCGCATGGGGTTGCCCCTC
>ERZ791631.103-NODE-103-length-91170-cov-23.614740_pt1 | contig 91170 bp, 96 predicted proteins | sample MGYA00509961_ERZ791631 | MGnify/ENA primary metagenome ERZ791631 (study PRJEB30046, sample SAMN00715248) | human gut metagenome | study: EMG produced TPA metagenomics assembly of the A metagenome-wide association study of gut microbiota in type 2... | reverse complement strand
CTATATAAAGTCCTTTTTGTCACTTTTTATATTATTTTTTCTTACATAATTTTAAAGAGTTTTAATCACGCTTTATTTAACATATTAAGTTCCCTGCTGCTTTCAATCTTTACTGTACACTGCCTGCTGAGTGCGTTATAACAGAATTTCATCTGGTCTGCAAAATGTATAAGTGCATCTCTTTTATTTATAAGAAGCTTTACATCATTCTTTTTTGTATCTGTTTCTGCTTTTACATACTTATTTTGTCTTACCACACTTTCAAACATACTTGCCATACAATCAAAATACACAAAGCTGTTGGCAAAATGCGTAAGCATATGGCTTATAAGGTCTGCCTGAGTAATTAAATCCTTTATATCAGGGATTTCCATAATAAAGTCTTCACTATACCATTCATAAAGGCTTTCCATAGACATTGCAAGTATATCTGAATATTTTACATTACTTTTCATAATTTCTCCTATAATACAGTACCATTTATTACAAGTACCTTTCGGGTTTTTGATGTGCTTCCAAAATACTCCTGATATGATAAAACTTCTACCTTATCTCCCGGCTTCATTTCTTTTATTTCAGCTGCATCAGTAATTTTTAAATAAACAGGGTAATCATAATCATTAATGCTGTCATTAATAATCACCGTTCTTATTTTTTTATCATCCGTAAAACTTACTATCTTGGCACTTCTTAATTTAGGTTTTGAATAAAACAGCCTGCTTATTGTTTTATTATCTGATGCTTTTGTCAAATACAAATCATACAGAAAAAATACTGCTGCAAATCCTGTTAATATGCATAATATTATTACAGTACTTTTTCTGTGTATTCCAAAATAAAGAATCAGGCTGAATGCTACTGTATTAATTAATGTCATTACAGATGATATGTTTTCTGTTAAACGTGACTTGTCTTTAATTTTCTGTGCTGTCTGTTCATAAATATCATATATACTTATCTCTTTCATTTTTACTCCTCATAAAGTTCGCTGTCATCAATCTGTAACTGCCATAAATTACCGTCATTGTCCATAAATTCATAGTTTCGTTCTTCACAATATTTTTCACAATTTTCCATACTGTTTGTATATACAAGTTTTTTTCTTCCATGAAGATATGCATATACCTTACAATTATTTAATCCGTTTGTTATATCCATTTTCATTTATCTTTTCCACCCTTTATAAAATATTCACACATAAAGCATATACTGTCATTAATGCAGAAGTAATAATTGCACTTACTGCCACCGGAAGCATATCCTTTAATATTTTTTCTTTTAACATGTTTTTCCCCTTTATAAAATATTGCTTAATACTTTTTGTACATAGCTGCTGTAGCCGTATTTCTTAAAGCTTTGTAATGCCCCGGAATAACCTTCGTTATACATCATAAGAGCAAGTTTTATATCACCATTACTCTTATTTATACAATCTCTTAAATAATAAGTTCCAAGATGTATATTACTATCAATATCATATACATCTGTTATTCCAAATTCTTCCATTTCTTCTTTAAAAAATACATCATTTAACTGCATTAATCCTTTACAGTCTGCATAACTTAAAGCATACTGGTTAAAATCACTCTCAGTTTTTATTACCGCTAATATAAGCTTTTCATCTATTTCATACTCAGCTGAATACTTTACAACTGCTGTATATATTTCTTCATCAATATCTATAGATGATATTTCATTACTTACATCTGCCTCTGAGGAATCTGATGTATTCTCTTCATTTTCCGTATCTTCATCTGGCTCGACTATTTCAGGATTTTCATTACCTGCCACATAAACTGTTTCTTCTTCATTTATTTTTGCTGATGTGAAATTATCCAAATTGGCTGCCATGCAATTTGTATTATCAGGTTGTCTAGTTGTCGGATATGCCAGAGCAAGTAATAATACAACCACTGGCATATAACATTTATTTTTCACTAATTGCCCGCCTTTCATCTTAAGCCACTATAAATGCCTGACGTTCAAGATACTCACGCTTATCAATATCTGATAAATCTCTCGCATACTCTGTTATGGCATTTGTAAGCCCCCACTTAGTCTTTCCGTCATAAGTTTCATTAAAAAGCTTTATTACCTTTCCGGTTTCCTTCTTTGGAAGATTAAGCTTCTTTGAAAGATATTCAAGTCTGTAATCTTCTTTAATCTTACTTATTGAACTGTCCTTAAGTGCTGAATTAATAACGAGCATCTTAATGGTTTCTTTTCTGTCATCCATTGCCTTTAAGGTCATGTCAACATCTGTACTGAATCCCTTTGTTCCCTTATGAACATGCTTACAGATTACAAAATCCTTCTGACTTACAATCATACCGTTTGTACATACCTGTCTGTAAATTCCTAAGTTAATCTTGAAAGAACTCCTGCCTACATTGCTGTTATCAATGTAATACATAAATCTTAAAGGTGATTTATCATTAGGAATATAAAACTCTTCATCATCAATTGCTCTTATATGAAGTCTTTCAGGACTTACCTGTGCCTGATACTTCATTTCAGATAATCTGCTGTTTTCTACAATATCAATTACTTCCTTATCATCAAAAAACGCATACTTATCTGTAACCGCACCGCAAATCTTACCGTTATATTCCCTTACAGTGAAGCTTCTGCCATTCTTACAGTAATTATTAATCCTGTTCTCAATAACAAGCTCCGATAGTGTTTCATCACTGTCTGTTAATGTCTTTATAAAATCAGGTGGAAACTTAACCAGTCTTCCCATACTTATAAGCCCATATGGTGAATAATTAGCTGCCCTGTTAAGTCTGCCTGTAGCATTTCTTACTTCATATGAGTTTTCTGTATCTGCAATTGCTGTTACTTCTGATTTGATATCATTGAAGCTGTCTGTAAATTTTAAAAGATTATCTCTCATATATTTCTCCTATTCTAAGCAGCCTATGACTACTTTTATTTTTAATTCATATATATTGTAGCAATCACATGCTTCTAAAAAGTTGCAAAAAGGACTTTTTATAGATTTTAGGAATATTTTTAAACATAAAAAAAGCATCATATAAGGTTTTAAGCCTTATACAATGCTTATATGGTTAATTTTGAAGCAGCCAACTATTGCCGGATGATTTTATCTTTCTATATCTTTATGTTTGATTTTACAATTATCATTTCTTGCAGCCAGTGTATCTAAAATCTGCTTATGTTTTTCTTCTTTTATTTTTTCATCTGTAACTCCTATACAATCTAGTGCAGTTTTAATAACTGTAAGTGTTTTTACATCAAGATTGTAAAGATTATCAGTATTAAGTGACCTGATGCTATATATAATTTTTCCTGCAAGCTTATTCTTCTCTACACGGTTATAGTCTTCCTTAGTAGGAATGGATAACTTATGTGAATAATAAAGATTAGTTCCCATTTCCCTGCCATATTTATCAAATTGGATAGAACTTCTATCAGATAATCGTATTCTGCCTGTAGGCGTTACCTTTTCTACTTCCGCTATAAAGTCATCAGTAGCATACCTGCCTGATACTAATACCTTATCTCCTACTTTTACATTTAATTCTTCCATATTAAAACTCCTATCTTGAATAATCATACTTTACTTTAAATTCTAAAAGCTCTATTACATAGTCCGGGCATTTTGCACAGTTCTGTTCCCACTGTGTAAGAGTTTTTAATGGTATATGATACTCATTAGAAAATTTTGCCTGTGATAACCCTGTAATGCTTCTTATTTCTTTTATTTTTTCTGCCGTGCTTTTAGGTATACAATTGTTTATATTTGATTTTACTATTTTTGTTGTCTCTACACTCATTTTATTCACCTCATGCGTTTATTTTAATATATTGTATACCTTATTAAAGGATATGTCAATCATTGCTGTTTATAAAAAAGGACACCGCACCAGTTTGATGCGGTAGTCCTTTTCATGTGTTACTTGGTTTCTTTTATATCACTTGTCTTTGTAAATGTGTATTCCTTAATGGCTGTCTGGTCTTTTATATATCCAGTACCTTTTTTAGCCCACATTGCATCTGCAAGTGCTGCATAATCATTAGTCATGCTTTCTCTAAATGTATCACTTGTAATGTTAAGTGTAACTATCTGTTTCTGTTTCCATACCGCATTTAAAGTACACTCGCCATTATTTTTTGATACAAGTCTTACAGCTTTTTCGCCTGAACTGTATACATCACCGTTGCTGTTTTCATCTGATACACATTTCCACATAACAAAATGATGTGCCGGACGGTATGTTGTGACTGCTTTTTTGTTGTCTTCAAGCTTCATAAATGTATTATAATAATCTCCTGTTGCATCAGGAAGTGAAAATTCATCTTCATACCAGTATGTTATACGGTTAAGTTTAAGTGCTGTACCACCTGTCGTATTGTAATTTACTGTATATCTGTTTTCACTCCATGCTGCATAAAGTGTTATATCACTTACATTCTCAAATGTCTTTCCGGCATCTTTATACCAGTCTTTTACAAACTGTAATCCGAATTTCTGATTAGTTCTTACTACAGTTTTGCTGTTATTATTATCTGAAGTACTCAATTCATTAAAAGCATAGCCTTTAAATGTCCATCCTGTAATTTCAGGATTCTTTGCTTTGCTGAAAGGTATTACTTCATCAAATGTAACAGTTATCTTTGTATCGTTTTCCGGTGAATAAGTTGAATTTACTCTGTAACCATTTTTAGTGTCTGGCTTATTGCTTACTAATGTAATGGTATATTTATTGGCTTTCCATAATGCAAAACATGTCTGTGATTTAGTAACTTTAAGCGTATTAAATCCGGTTACTGCCTTACTGTCTGTACCCCAGTAAGATGTCTTACCGTCATTATCGGCTGTCTGTTCATCACTGCCTGTATAATCATGGTATCCAAGCCTGTATGCTGTTGGCATTGTTATTGTACTTCCATGTGGTATAACCGCATATGGTATATTCACTGTTGCAGGGCTGTCAGTACTTCCATTAGCATTAAAATCAACACGGTGGAACAATATACCCGGTGTTATTTCAGGTGTATTGTTATTTCCTGTACTCTTAAGCTTAATGGTATCACCTATATTTCCTGCTTTATCATAAGGGAAAATATAATATGTGGTTTCTCCATTAAGTGTAATTGTTTCACTGCCGCTGTATGTACCATTTTTATCAGCCGTTACATTTTTCTTTGTATTGCTTTCTGCATCAGGATTTGTTCCAATATAATATCCCGCAATATCTGAGCCTGTATTGGTTTTTCCTTCTGCTGTGTCATACAGTTTAAACGTAATGGTCTGTGATGCTGATAAATTACTTGTCACATCTTCAAGCACTGCTACAGGCTTTTTTGTATCTTTCCATACGGCGTAATAGGTCTTATTATCATCAGCCTTAATACTTATGATGCCTGTCTTTCCTTTTCTGTCTGTACTCCATCCAAGGAAATCAACACCATCTCTTTTAGTTACAGGTGTAATACTCTTTCCTGCTTCATTAATACTAATTGTACTCAAGGTCTCCGGTACTGATGTAAAATCTGATTCAATTACATTTTTTCCGTCTGATGATACAATGTTGTTCTTATTTGTATTTAATGTTGTCTGATAAAATGTAATGGTCTTTTTGCTTACCTTTCCGTTCTTATCTTTAACACTAAATATATAAGTACCTGATGCATTTACTTTTCTTGTAAATGTTACTGAACCATCAGCGTTACATGTAACCTTTTCATATTTTTCATCTTTTCCAAAGCTTATATAATCTATACCGCTTCCGTAATCCCTAGCTGTAAGTGTAACTGTCTGTGTGGCTGCAAAATCATTTGTACTGCTTATATTAATCTCTTCCGGTGCATTGTCTTCCCACACTGCATAAAGATTAACCGTACCAAGATTAACAGTTGTAAGGTTCTTTACAGACTGTCCGTAAGAAAAATCTGCTGTTCCATTACCGTTCTTACTTGGCTTTGTCATCCAGCCTGACTTTCTTGTATAACCTGTAAGAGTAAATCCGTTATTCCTTAAATTCTGACTCTCATCATAAATAAATGTCTGGCTTTCAGTGCTTCCTGTTACGTTACTTATTGACTTAGGCTCTACCGGCTGATTTTTATTATATACAACCGTATAGCTGTTGTTTGTAGCCTTAACTCCAAGATAAACATTTCTTGCAGGCATATTAAACTTAATTGTCTGTGAATTATATGTTGTATTGTCTGTTAAGATACCGTCAACACCTGAATTGTTTCTGCTATACCAGCCTGTAGGATACTTAATGCTGCTTATACAGTCATCTGTATCATGCCAGTGATAACCGGTTTTTAAATTAGCTGTAAGCGTTACCTTCTGCTCATATTCATATGTCTTTAATCCGCTTACACTGCTTATTCCGTTACCATATTCAACATTGGCATTTATGTTACCACCATTTATTGTATATGTATTTCTTGTATAATACACATCAATTACTGTTGTACCGTCAGGCTTCACATAAGCCGTACCTTCACTTGGAAGAACTCCTTTATATGTAAATCCTTTCAGTGTCCTTACAACAGGCTTTACCCAGCTGTATGCCTTGCCGTTTAAATATTCAGCATCATACATTGTATAATTGCTGTCATTTAAACTGTTTTCATTATAAGTCTTACTGTCAGTATTAACATTCTTCTTCCAGTGCCTTACAAGATACTTGGTATCTTTTGCATTTATTGTAACTGTTACAGTTTTGCCTTCAGCCGGCATTTTAAAGCTTACATTATCGTTATCAATAATACTATATCCACTTTCAGCTGTTGTAATAATGCTTATACTGCTTCCATAGTAAACTTCATTACAGTAATCAGTAACTTTATTTCCTACAACAGTTCCATTTACAGTAACAACCGCTGTACCGGCTGTGTGTCTGTCTTCTGCTCCTGTTATCGGATTTTTTACTACGTCTACAAGATTTCCTCTTAGTGTTCCATTTATAAGCCCGTTAAGGTCTAATGTATATTTGTTTCTTGTATAGTAGTATTTTACTACCGTAGTTCCGTCACCTTTGATTGTAACAGTCTGTGTACTTGGGCTTGTAAAGCCTTCATACGTTTTAACTGCCGGTGTAACAGAAGTATCTGTTGTGCCTTTAAGATTATCTGTATCTGCAAGTGTATAAGTTGTTCCATCAAGGTTCATCTTATAATGTTCAACCGTATACTTAGTACCTGTGTTTGCTGTCCAGTTAGCTTTATAGGTTCTGTTGCCTGTACTGCCTTTATATATACTTACATTTTTCTGTGGTGTTGTAGTACCATTACTGCCTGTCCATCCGACAAACACATATCCTAATCTGACTGGATTATTAAGTGTAAATGTAGGTGTTTCAATATTGTAACTTGTAGGATTACTTACCGCAACTGCTCCACCATTAAGGTCATAGCTAATTGTATATTTTGCTGGTGTTGTCTTTGCTGTAAGTACTGTATCTGCATCAGGCATTGTATAATTAAAATTCATTTTATCTGATACTAATGTACTACCGTTGTACCATCCGGCAAAAGTATAACCATTATTAAGTTTCGCATTTACATTTATTGAACTTCCTATATTCTCAGATGTCTTATTAGGATGTGATGTAGATGCAATACCTGTATCACCTGTTGTCTGAAAATTTGCTGTAGCTACATTCCATACAGCTGTAAATGTAACTGTCTTTCCTTCTATTGAAGCAAGATTCTTAAAGCTTGCACCTGTTTCGCCTGTCCATGCAGATGCATTGTGTCCTGATGTCTCTGTATCATATCCTGTAATTGTCCATCCTGCAAATATGCAGTTTTTCTTTGTAGGATTTGATATCTTTACATCTTCATTGTACTTGGCACTTGTAGGTGCAAATGCTCCTTTAATACCGCCATTATAATTATACTTTATGTTATATGTTATCGGCTCTGCGTTAGCCTGCATATATGCTCCCCACATTGTTGAAGTACCGTTTCCATACTGATGCTGTATAGCTGTGGAATCATTGTAGGTAAGTGTATAATTAAAACTTGCTGTGTTTGAAAATACCGTTCCATAATTTTTCTTTAAGAGACTTGTCCAGTTTTTAAATCTATATCCTGTTTCAGGTGTTGCTGATAATGTAACAGTCTGCCCTATATAACCGTCTGCATAATCTCCCGGAATTGGGTCTGTAGTTTTAATTCCTGTATTCTTTCCAACGATTACTCTGGCTTTCTTTCTTGGATATTTATACTCAACTGTTGTACTTCCGTCTGCACTTATTGTAACTGTTTTTGTACTAGGTTTATCAAAAATCTGTCCGTAATCCTTAACTGCCGGTGTAGCACTGCTTCCTATAAGCCCTGAAAAGCTTTCCATATTAGTAGGAGTGCTTGGATATGTACCGTCAGCATTCATCTGGTAATGCTTAACAGTATACCTTGCTGTCTTAGGAGCTTCCTTACTCCATGTAGCAGTAAATGTCACTGTTGCTCCGTCTGTTGCAGTTAAATTCTTATAAGATGTACCGGTTTCATCTGTCCATGTACTTCCTGCATATCCTGATGTAGTACTGTCATACCCTGTAATAGTCCATCCTGTAAATGTGTAACCTGTCTTTGACGGATTATCTATTGTTACCATTGTATCATAGTCTACACTTGTCGGATGTGATGTACCATATGTACCACCATCTAAGTTGTATGCTATCTTATAATTATTTGCCTGCCATCTTGCATACAGGTCTACTGTTGCTCCATCTTCAGTTGTAAGATTCCAGTTGCTTTCAGCCCAGTCAGGATATTCTGCTTCCGTATTATTGCATGGTGCTGATACTGTATTACCACCTGTTTTTTCCGTATACCAGTTACTTCTGCTTATCAGATGATATCCCTTAAGTGAATATACGTCAGGTGATAACATATCCTGTAAATCATCATATGTAAGTTCTCTTGAAAAGCTATTGCTGTCGTAAATGTATGATGATATTCCATTCTGATGAAGCACCTGTAATGTACTTTCTGTATTTGCAGGTACATTTGCATGAAGCCTTACAATGTAATCAATTCCAACTCTTGAAAAGTGAGGTGACAGAACATAACTTGCCTTGCCCTTTCCAATGTCATAATTATTCTTATATGTAAGCTTTCCTAATCCGTCTGTAAGGTAATTCCAGTTTTTATGATGCCATCCATTAAAGATGTATTTGTATCCGTTACTATTAGGAATACTTGCTGTTACCTTTAAATCAGGATTTGTACCTTCATAATCGTGGTACTCTCCGTCTGTTCCCTTATAAAAGAAACAGCTTCCATATACCTGATACAGGTTGTTATCTATACCATCATTAATATTATTATTAATTGTTACAGTCTGACCGGCGGTATTAGACGGGGCTGTGTCTGTGTAATTAAACACTGTTGTATATCCCATCCAGTGCGGATAAAGATTAACAATTCCACTGTTATCCTTTGATATCTCATACAGATTGTTATAGGTCTTTTCTCCTCTGCCTATATCTGTACCACCTGATGCTGATGTCCACCAGTTATACAATACCTTTGTAGGATTCTTTGTCTTATCCTGTACAAAATACTTGTCTGTTACTTTACTGCCTACTGATTCATAATTATTAGCACTGAAGAACTTATTTACTCCCGGAAGGTAATTATTTTCGTTCTGTATAAATGCCTTTGAAAAATATCTGCCGTTCTCATTCCATGTCCATCCTTCAGTTGATGCTGTTTCTGCCAGTTTTGTCAATTCTAATGACGGAATATTGCCTGTGTTAAGACGTACTGTATATGTGTTTGCTTTCCAGTGTGCATATACGGTTAAATCATTAGTTCCCTGCCACTGATTATTTTTCCAATAATTACAGTCATTATTACATTTTCCTGATGCATCATATACCATTACGCTTGCATTGCTGTCATTAGGTGTTGTCCACCATCCTTCAAATGTATAGCCTGCTCTTTCCGGTATATCATTACTCATTGATGAATATGTATCTGTACCATATGTTACCGTAACTTTATTACTGTAATTTCCGATTGGGTTATTGATGCTTGTTCCCGGTGTCTTTAATTCTCCGCCATTTGCATCAAATGTTATCTTATTATCTGAATTGTACTTTCCTATGCCTATGATGTAGCTGTAAGTCTGTGTCTGACCTGCTGCAATTGTTCTGTTTTTCCATGCAATTGAAAAACCTGAATCCAGTTCACCTTCTCCTGATGTTCCACCATGCTTATACTTGTTATAATTCGTTGCCTTATCACCAAGTACATTGTTTGACCATATATGCTGTTTTCTGTAAACAAAATGTCCTATATATACTGCATCCGCATCAGTTACATATTCCGGTACATCCTTCGCATAAACATTAAGTGTTGCTGTAGGAATTGTGCCACCATGATATTTGCTTGATGTTTCACAGTACATGTTTGTCATTGTAAAGCCGTTACCATTAAAGAATGTAGCTGCATTATCATCATCTGCAACCTGTATATCACTACATGTTGCCAGTGATATTTCTTTTGCGTATGAATTGTTGTTCTTTATGCTTATGTTAATCTGTAAGAATTTGTCGCCCTTTATCTGGATAGGTACAATTGCAAGGTTTGAAAGCTTTATTCCTTCAAATTCATCCCTGTACCAATCGTCAAATCTATCTCCATTTGCATATGAGGACTGTCCATACCAATAACTGTTATGGTTGTCTTCTGTCCTTAACATTATTTCATAACCACCGAAGTCTTTATCTTCCTGATTATCTCCATAGCAGGTTTCCCTGTACCTGTTTTCCTGTAATTTATAGTAAATTGAATATGCAGGTGCAGGAGACCTGCCAAGGTCATCCCTTAAATAGTTAAGTGAAGCTTCATTTCCATTGCTTGAATGATAATGCTTTGAGCTTGTTACAAGGTTATCCCAGTCATAAGACACATCTGCTGAAGATGATACAGATGTATATATGTCCACGTTTCTGTTATTGTACATTGTCCATGTATCATAGCATAAGCTTCCTGATGTATATGTATAATCAGTCCAGTCTTTATTTTCCTGCCTTGAAAAGAATGATTTGACTGTTGCACCATTCTTAAGCTTGACATAAGTATAAGCCTTAGAACCTGCCTGAAATGTCTTTGAACCGCCTTTTTCCCACCTGTAAATACCATCTTTATCAGTAGCAACCCATTCAACACCATCATCCCAGTTAAGCGTTAAGGTATAAGTCGTGGCTGCATATGCAAGTGTTCCTGAATCAATAAGTATGCCTGATACAACACTCATTACTGTTGCGATTATCATTAACAGTGTCTTAAAAGTTCTTTTTAATTTCATAATCTCTCTTTCTCCTTCCTGCTAAGTCTTTCTCCTAGCTGACTTGGCTATATTAAGCCTGTGTTATAATAGTGTAAGATATTATTTTTTAAGGGATAAATTTACATATCTATTCCCAAAATATCTTCCTACAACTACTACATCTTATATATAACAGACACTATAATCATTTTTGATGAATTTTATGTAAAAATATCTGCCTATAATAGTTATGTTACATTTTTTAGTATCTTTATGTGTTGCATTAAGGCTTATTTATTATTCAGAGCATAAAAAAACTGCCTGAACTTAATCAGACAGCCTCCTATAAAAATAAAACATTATTTTTCGATTATATTTAATTCTTTATGAAAATTAATTAGATTACTGAAAAAAATAATACAGAGCCATAAAAATGACCCTGTATTATCTCTTGCCTAAACGCATGTTAAAAAACAATTGTTTATTCTCCTTTAGTTCTGCATATCTATCAGCTAATGGACACCCATTTCTGTTTGGTATGGCACAAAACAAAGCTAACGGACACCCATTTCTTTGTCTGTGACAAAAGCATATCAAAAAATAATCTAAATGTCAAGATTAAAATAATTTAACTAATCCATATGAGTCAATATCTTTCTTATTTCCATCATATATTTTTGTCTCCAAGATATTCCACATACCATGTTGGACATTATAATTATTTATATGTCTAATACAATTATATGCAACAATATCTGCAAGTTGCAAGCCAATACTATTTTCTTCTTTAACAGTAAAACTTGTTGTGGTTATATACTTATCAATTGCTTCTGGCATATAAATATTTGTACCATTTTGCAATATATTAAAATAATGTTTTTGTATTTTTCTATTTTGTGTTTCTTCTCTTGATTCAAATACTATACTGCCACGAGCATTGTTTTTTGTTAAAAAATGCAAATAGTTATTCATTACACAAGAAAATAATAATTCATATACATCATGGCTTAATTTAGGATACTCTTTTGAATATTCCTTTACATTAGTAAAAGATGCTATTATTTTAAAATCTACACTAGCAATACTGTTCCTTAGTGAATCCCAAAATTTAGTACGCATTTCAGCATCAGAACACATTATTTTAAAATCTTTCTGTTTTTTAAGGATATCTGTATAATGAAATACAATATTAGGATTCCCTAAAATAGATTTTGTATTCTGTATAGACGGTATTAAGAATTTTTTATAATTGTTTCTTGATATTATAATACCACCAAGCAACAAATAAGGATTTGCTTTTGTTTCTGCACTTTCATCTAAAAATAATATATAATCTGAATTTGTCATATAGTCCTCACTAATTATTAATACATAATAAAATTATTATATACCAATATTTGACATATATCTACAAGAACATTTGTTTAAACAACTTTATTTTTCATCATATCATACAATATTTTTTTATTAAATTGCATAAAAATAAGGGGCTATGATGATTCATAACCCCTTACTTATTGTTTTATATTTATTTATCTATCTATCATAGTCTGAGATAGCAAAATGCTACTTCTGTATAGCCACCAATTTTTTCTTCTAAAATAATTATATTCATCATATTAATAATTTCCTATGCTGTATGAATATCCCCATATGTTTTTCTCATAATGGCGTCCTCCTTTACTATTATCTTTTTATCAAGAGACTGCCATTCAAGCAATCTGCACTTATGACAGTCTCATTGTTTCATTATTATTCTATTTATTCATCAGATATCATAATAGATAAGGATATAATATTCAGCATGTAAAGTATCCCAACAAGGATAATCTACATATGTGTATCCGGGTATATGCCAGCTTCCAACCCCTTCATCCTCATCATCATCTATAATATACATTTTCACTGACTTAGGTTTAATTTCATCAATTATTTCTTCTGAACCGTCATCATATCTTACCTTAATATTAATTAATGCTCCGTTAAGCATAAGGCTTTCTGCTTCTGATTCAGTAATTTCACCGTTAATATATTTCTTAAAAATATATTCACCAACTCCACCTTCTGTATCTTCATATCCGTCACTTGTTCTGAAATTCATCATACAATATACTGGTGTTTTAGTCTGCACATCAGGTTCTTCTGGCTCAGGTGTTGGCTCAGGAGTAGGTTCTGGCTGTGGTTCAGGTTCAACTGGTGTAGGTGTTGGTTCAGGAGTAGGTTCAGGTGTAGGTTCTACTGTACCATTATCGGAACTACCATTATCAGACTGTTCAGGTACATCAGTCTTATTGTCTGAAGTATTATCTCCTACAATTACATTGTTATCAGCCTTGCTTTCTTCTTCCTTAGCTGTCTCTACTTCTTTAATTACATCTTCTGATACCTTTACATCTGAAGTTTCTGAACTACCAGTGCTTTCTTCTGCTTTCTCAGTCTTAGTATCTGTTGTAATCTTGATTTCACTACCATCTGCCTTTACAAGTGTTCCTGCATCCTTTACCTTCACATCTGTTACAGTAATCTTATCATCTTTAACATTCCCCTTACCTGTGAATGTCACCTTATTACCTGCATTGTCAGTAACTTCTATTTCAGCATTTCCATCTGCCTGTACTACTGCTTTACCCTCAAGTGTTACAGTATTACCGTCTGTATCTGTTGCTGTAAATGTTACAATGCCTGTCTTTGTCTTAGTTGTATTATTATTATCAGCTACACTTGGCTGTTCCTGCTTAACCTGTGTAGCGTCAGTGTTATCTGTCTTTTTATTGCCACAAGCTGTCATTCCAAAGGCTGCTGTAAGTACTGCCATTGCTATTACTGTTGTTTTAAATATGTTCTTTCTCATATCAATTACCTCACTTATTTATGAATGTTTCTTCCTTAACTTTGATTATATTATATACCTTATTACGGTATATGTCAATAGTAATAATGAAATTTTATAATTAATTTAATTTCTTGTTTTCAATCTCTTCTTTTAAATCATACAGTTTTTTATGAGCTTTTACAAGCTATAAAAATAAAGCTCTTTATAATTTAAAAACAGATTTTCTGTTAATAATTTAAAAAAGACTGTCTGTAATAATCAGACAGCCTTCTTATTTATATCAAACTATATGTCTTTTCAAAAAAACAGCTTTTAGTTACATGTGCAGGTGTTGTATATTTTTCAATTACCCTTATCTGCATTGTGCCGGTATCAAAATCCCTGTACACAAGCTGCACTGTCAGTTCTGAATTTTCACTCTTTATACGGCTTTGTAGTATTTCACAGAATTTTTTCATTAAATCATCTGTAAGAACATCTTCACCTTTTTCATAATATGTACCCGTAGCATTATTATATGTATTATCCTTAGATATATGTTCAATAAAACCATCACTGTCAAACCATACAAAACATGGCGATTTATAATACTCTACAAAGCTTATATCTTCATAATCATCCATCATTTTATCATACGCATAATCCATACTTGAATTAAGTGAGCTGCTTGTTTCATGCTCAATAATATTGTCACTTACTACTGTTAAATGTATAAAAATTATCAGCATTATGCTTACTATAAGCCCACCTGATGTCATAATAAGTTTCATACTCTTCTGCCACTCAAAATGTGTTCAAATATACTCAAACACATCGAGAAATTAAAGTCCTTGCGGATACTTCTTACTGCTTCGATGTGTATGCTTTGGCGATTATAAACAATACGCTACTCACAAGTTCCAATGTTGGAACAACCAATGTTGGAACAACTATGTACACTTCACAGTCGTAAATTCCTGCGATAGCCCGCAGTACATACTTACGTTTGCGTTTATTATGCAACTTCGTAAGTTAAAGCATCTCTTAAATTAAGAGCAGCATTGAAATCCCTATCCTCAACATAGCCACAATCACAACGATATATTCTATCTGAAAGCTTCAAATCTTTCTTGATAGCACCACAGCAGTGACATATTTTGGATGATGGATACCATCTATCTACGGCTCTTAATTCAATACCATTTTCATCACATTTTGCTTTAAGCTTGGTTCTAAATTCATAGAACTTCTGTGACGCAACAGCTTTTGAAAGATGTCTGTTCTTCATCATTCCTGATACATTCAAATTTTCAATAGTTATATAAGATGGCTTGGTTTTCACTATCTCAGTTATTGATTTATAGATATAATCAGTACGGATATTATCTATTTTATGATGAAGTCTTTGTACTTTGAACTTTTGCTTTTGTATATTCTTTTGAGTGGACTCTCCTTTCTTTAAGTTCTCATATTTTCGTGAGAGACATCTTTGTTCTCTATGCAGTTTCTTTTCCAATTTTTTAATTCTTATTGACTTATTGATATTTTTATAAGTTTTACCATTGGAAACAATCGCCAAGTCTTTTACACCCAAGTCAATTCCTATTCCAGCATTGCTATTATTAGCAATCTTAGCATTGGGAATTTCTACAAGAACTGATACATAGTATCTGCCTGCTTTGATTGAAACTGTACCGCTTTTGATTATATATCCATCTTTAGTTGTTGGAATGTATCCTTTTTCTTTGACACATACCCAACCTAAAGTTGGAATGTTGATACGATGCCTTTCACAAAAACAGTCCTTTGGATTATTCTTAACGAAGTACATCTTCACATCAGATTTACCTTTCTTTTTGAAATTAGGAAAAGCACTTTGATGTTTAAAAAATCTTGTAAATGCAGTACATCCATCCTCAATAGATTTTTTTACAGCTTTTGAATATGCTTCTTTAATCCATATTTTATCAGGATTATTAGGAATATACTCATTATTAAGCCATACGCTGAAACTCTTGCCCGTCATAAACTTTTCACCTTTATCGTATAAAGCTTTGTTGTGACCGAGATAGAAGTTGTAAACGTATCTACAAGTGCCGATAGTCTTGTTAATCTTGATTTTCTGTTCCTCTGACGGATTTATTTCCGTTTTGAAGCTCTTTAGCAATTTCCTCATCTCTTTCTATTTGTTTTTTATACTTACGAAGTCCATACAACCTGCAAGAGAACAAATGGAGTATAGAAACAATATCCTGCACAAGTTCTTCCTGTGGTGATAGTTCTTCGTTGTTCACTACCACAATGTTTGTGTTAAACTTCATACAGAATTTTTCAAACCAATCGTAACCAAATCTGATAAATCTATCTTTATGAGCTATGATTATGGTTTTGATTTTTTGTTCCATTACTTCATTTAATAATTCATTCCACTTTTTACGATTGTAATTAAGACCACTTCCATAATCCTCAATACACTGGTCTATAATAATACCTTTAGCATTACAAAACTGTCGCAAAAATGCAACTTGATTCTGTAAATCATCTTTTTGATTTCTTGTAGACACTCTGGCATAAATAACTATCTGACGTTTATCATTTTCAATATTTATGCCTTTGAATTGAAGGTACTGGTTATAGGTATAATAACGTCTATCAGTTGGAGTTCGATTTGCCTTTAAAGTTCCTTCTCTGTCCCAGCGTTGCAATGTCTTAACAGACACACCTAACAGTTCAGCAAAATCTTTTGGCTTATAATTTGTGGTATTTGATGTATTCATAATAATTTACTCCTTTGAGTATATTTAAACACATTTAATCACATTTGACAATATATCCAATTACTTATACTCTTCTCCTTTTAATGGTCGCTTAATTCTATACCGCTGAAAATCTTGCAATCCCTGTATAATTATGTACTTTATTATATTTAATGAATCCACTTGACAGCCTGTAGCTTACCGTATATTCCATATACACATATGAATTTGTTTCGTCTATATACTTTATATTAAGCTCCATTCCGTTTTTCTTTAATACATCCTGCAACGCTGCAAGAGCGTCTTCCTTAAGCATTGGAATGCCTTTGGTATTTATGTTGTTTCTATATTCTGCTTTTACAGTGCTGTTGATATAAGCCTTATACTGTGCTTCATATGAATCCGCAGCCATGCCTTTGTATAACACTGCCGGTCTTGTTACATCTTTTCCGTTACTTTTTACAGTTTCATATACTGTATTTCCGTTTTCATCTGCTTTATACCATACATATATTTTTTTATCATTTTCTGTTTCTGCTGTTCCATATGCTTCAATATAATTTTCTACATACTGTACATCTTCATTTACCTTTGATACCTTCATATTCATCATTATAAGGTCACAGCTTATAAAACATATGATTGCAAGAAATATGGCATATATGCTTGATTCTAATACTATCTTCATAATTATTCTTCCTTTTCCCGCTTAATTAGCCTAGTAATGCCGTAAATACATTTGTAATTGTCTGTCCATAAAGGTAGCCGCAGGCAGCCATTAAACCGCCTGCTAATACTACTCCAAAAAATACTTTTATTGCATCACCATATACATCAATTATTTCACCCATATTGTTTTTCCCCCTATGCCATAAGCACCTTAAATAATGCAAATGAAAATATTGTTATCGGTGTTACAAGCCCCATAATTCCAAGTATAAAATCTCCATAAAGCTCTATAATCTCATCCATAAATTTGTTCACTCCTTTACATCATACATTCCAAAAGATTCATAATATCAAATGCAAGCTTTCCACATGCAATAAACACTGGTATATATTCAGAAAAACGCATTGCAGATGTTGTGTCATTCATTGATTTTATCTCATTGTCATTAATTATTGCATAATTACGCTTTGTGAGCTGTCCAAGGTTTTCTTCCTTACGTTCATCATCCATATCTGACAATGAATAAAGATTTCGCACGGCACTTGATACATCAGTTAAATGGAATCTAGCCAAGAACTCATAATACGGTTCAACTGCCATAGGTTCTTCCTGTATTCGTCTGATAAATATTTCAAGCTCCGGCTTTATTGCTACAGGACAGTTTTCATAGCTGTCTGTTACAGCTGATAATAACGGTTCTCTCTGAAGATTAATTGATACATCTCTCAACCACTCTGAAAATGAGTTCTGTATATTTTTCTGTGTTATCTTATAAGCATTCTTTTTGGTAAATGACGGACTGATTATAAGATAAAATGTAAATATACTTAAAAATACAGATATTCCTTTGTTGTACGGTACTGCATTAATAAAAAACATTGACAATGACACAGACGCAAATACAAGATATACAGGAATGCTTTTTATTCTGAAAACTGTCGGATTGAAGTCTGTTGCGTTTTTGTAATTTCTTAGAACGCTTTTTTCATCAACCGATTTTGTAATCCAGTCATAATTATATTTTGTAAAGGCATATATTAAAAACAGCATACTTGCGGCTATAAATACAGCAGTAGTTACCTGATATAATAATATGTCTTCAAGATTTCCTAAACTCATAATTGACATGGTATCATTGTAATGTATTATCATTGAAAATATCATACTTGCACTGGAAATAATAAAACTTATTATTGTTCCTATAACAATCGTAGTCTTTATTGTTTTAACAGTTGTCTGTTCCTTATATGTTCTGTTTACCCAGTTATCAATATCCCCTAGCAGAATATCAAGTGAAGTTCCATAATTACCGCCCTGTCTTTCAATCTGTATCATAAACTTATTTAAGTTTTTTATTCGGTCATTTGGATATGCCTTGTATATGATATCAAGAGCTTCTTCATATGCATCAGCTGCTTCTGTCTGTCTTAAACAGATTATTGCTTTTCTTATTACGTTTTTTAACTTTCCTGTACTTACCTTCTCTGTATCTTCCAATGAAGATAATATTTTAGGCTGCTTCTGAAATGAAAAAATCATCTGATGCAGGTATATATCAACTTCATTAAATCTTTTTTCCTGATACATTCCTTTAAATTTCGTTCTCACTATAAATGGCATAAGGCATATCAGAAGTACAATTTCAAGCATTATGTATACAAAATCAAGCTTACTGAATATACAGTATGCTGCAACAAGAATTATTCCGACCACAAATCCAAGAAAATATTTAAAAGGTGAAATACTGTATCCGTAATCATAGATATCTTTCTTCATTTGCTTGAATGAAAAATAATGCAATATCTGCACCAGTTTTTCTTCAAACAAATTAGGCTTTTTATCATTATCATATGTTGTTTTTATATTTCCTTCCATTACTCAGCACTCCTTTCCTTTTCTACCGGTATTGCTCCTGCATAAGCTTTTGGTCTTTCATATGGATTATCTATTCCTGCCCTTTTAAATATCTTCTTCATGTTTTCAGGAAGCATATCCTTTCCAGGAATTACTCCGTCATCTATGTTGTAAAAAGGTCTGTAATGATTACCTGTTTCATTACGCTCAAAAAAACCAAAATCAATAATTTTTCTTTCCTGCTTTTTATCAACAGCAATTACAAGCCCAACATCAATGTATTTATATACGTTATCAATAAATCTGCTGTTCTTCTGGTCTTCAAGCATACTAAATAATCTGTCAGGTATATCACTTACTTCATCAAGATGAAGGGTTGTCATACAATGCAGACCTGTATTGAGTACGTTAATCAGTTCCTTAACTTCTTTGCCTCGTGATTCTGAAATCAGTACCCAGTCGGTGTTATGCCTTAAAGACATCTTGATAGCCTCTGAGTATCCAAATCTTTTATCAACGATAAACGGCGTACAGTTTTTATTTGGATGAAGTTCCTTATAATGAATCTCTGAATTATCTTCAATTGTCATAACCTTTTCATTTGCCGGTATAAAGTTGGTAAGGTATTTAAGCAGTTCTGTCTTTCCTGCCTGTGGTGTACCACCTATCAGAACGGTACAGTGTGCTATTACACAGTTTTCTAAAAGATTCAGAAGCTTTTCAGGAATAGTTCCTGCATTTACCAAATCTTCATGTCCGTATCTCATTACAACCGGCAGCTTTCTGATTGTAATTGATTTTTTCCCACTTCTGCTTTCATGTGTAATTGATATACGGAGTGTTTTTGTATCTGCTTCCAGTACAGGGTTTGCCTGATTGAAATTTCTTCCCATGATATTACTTAAACGGATTGCCAAGTTATCAACATAATTTTTTGACAACTTTTTAGGCGATAAATAACATCCTGTGCCTATCTGTTTAAGCCATAGACAGTCACCATCCCATTCTATATCAGTAATGGAATCATCATTCATCTCTTCTGTAAGTTCTATAAATAATGTATCTTTTATGTTGTTAATTAATTCTTCAATAGACATTTTATCCTGCTGATTGTTTTTGTCTTTTTCTTTTAATGCTGCAAATTCCTTGTCTGTTGAATTTTCTTTTGTATCAGATGTTTTATTTTTCTTATCAAACATATGTAGCTCCTTTATAGTATCAAAATATATTTACCATTCAGAATGTTTGAAGACATAAACTTATATGTGAATACATAAGTATGAATAAGTATATAAGTATACAAGTATAAATATACAAGTATAAATGAATTAAACTTGTTTAAAGCTGGTCTCTTTGCACTGATGCAAAATAACTGTCTCCTATGCATATCGCATCAGCTTCATCATCTGTCACTTCTATGCCATACTTATCCTTAATGTATTTAACGGACATAAGTTTATAATCTTCTCTGGTATGCTGCATCCCATTTTCAGTGATTTCAAAATCTAAATCCTTCCGCCAGCTCTGAGGCGGTTTTAATATAAATGTTACTTTTTTTGTTATGCAATAACTAAGGACAAGTCCTTGTAAATGACATAATTTTTTATATGCATACATATCTTTACTTGCATATGTATCTTCCATAACAATTACTTCCGGCATATAGTCATTAAACACCTTATCCAGCCCTTTAATCATTTCAGATATGCGGTAGTCGATATTTTCTTTCTTTATCTGTCTCTGCCTGATTTTTAGCTGAGTTTTCGTTAATCCTTTTCTGTCTTTTTTTGAAAGAGACTTTACAATATTATCAGGTGCTATTACAGTATGCATACAAAGTTTTTTGCTGTTCAAATTAAAAACAGCTATTCCGGTTTTAGTTGTGCTTCCGTCTATTGCTATCATTTTTCCCATATCATCATTCCTTTAAATACATTTCCAAAAAACCATATCTGCTGCCACCGTTTACTGAAATTATTTCTTTTTCCTGTATTTCTTTTATTTTTTCTTCAGGCATTTTTTTACCTGCCATAATACCCTTTTCCTTGTCAATAAAATTGATTCCCTTACATGCTCCATACGGTGTAACTTCAATCGCTCCTACAGGCTTTGTATTAATGTCATACAGCCATATAAAAGTAGGTGCTATCCTTGTATATACCTGTTCGTGTTCTTCCAATATTTTTTTTTTCCATCACAGTATTCTTTTAAAATCATACTTTTGCTCCTATATGCTTTTTCTTCCATTCATTAAATTCATTAATAGGTATATAGATTTTCTTTCCTATCATAATTTTAGGAAACTCTTCTGTTCTTACAATCTGATATATCTTATTTCTGCCACATCCGAATATTGTCTGTAATTCTCTGATTGAATAAAATTCTTTTTCCATAATATTTAATCCTTCCATTGTAATTAAATTATTTTACTTATGACTGCCATAATGCTTAACATCACCGGATATATACATCTTAATCCGTATTTAAAAGGCTTTGGCATATTTACATCTTTACTGTCATATATTGCTATTAAAATCATATCAATAATGACCGGTATATAAAGAATATTTGCTTCAAATATAATAAGTATTAAAAGTGGCAGTACCGCCCTTAACAGCTTATGATTTCTAAACAAATAAAAAAGTGCTATAAGAAGTATTCCTGTATATGAATAATCATTGCACAACAAATAATTTACAAGCATAAATGTACTTGTTATTACTGTTTTAATTAAAAAACTGTATATTTTTTTAAGCTTCTTATGATTTTTAAAATATCTGCATATTTGTAGCCAGTCTTTATCAAGTAATATGAGCATAAAAAATCCTAAAAAAAGTGTGAAACACACATTGTTTTTAAAAGGATATTTCCACATGCCTGATACAAATATGTTAAATGGTATTTCACTTAATACCGCCAATAATATAAGTGTAATTAATTTATACTTGTATCTATTCTTGTTCCTGCATCTTAAAAAACTTTCTGTAAGCATAAAGGCAAACAGTGGGAAAGATAAATTTCCCACCGCAGCCATAATCATTATCCATGTATCACTTAAATAATGTATAAGCAGATATCCCATATCTCCTGCAATCATGGTAAGTACTGCTACTATTTTTAATACTGTATAATTGGTTCTTTTCATCTTATATCAATTGCCTTTAAATACTCTGAAAAACCGGATGCATCTTTATTCGTATCTTCCTTTGTGTCTTTGCACCACCTTGAAAGTTCCTGTTTAAAAAGTGATGTTCCAAGATACTTCTTGGCAATACATGCAGTAAAACCTGCATACTTATTAAAACCTTCACCGTGCCACTTTGATATGGTTCTTGTACCATCCTTCCATATAACAGTTGTGTAAGGTGCATCAAAAATAACATTCTTCACAGGTGACAATGCTTCGGTTTGCTGCTTTGGAGCTGTCTTACAATTGTTACAGTGATTGCAGTGCTTTACTTTTTCAAGCGGAATTTCTTCAATAATAATCTCAGAGGGTTCTGCAACACCGGCTAATGCTCCTAAAAAAATTTCAAGTTCGTGTAATGTCATTGGTTCTAACATAAAATTAATTCCTTCCTTTTTTGTTTTATATTCTTTTATGTTAATATGTTACTATTTTTCTTGTTTCCAACTATTTTAAAAAAGCCTTTTTAACGCACCATTAAAAAAATTTTAAAATACATATAAAAAAGACAGAGAAAATTCCCTGCCTTAATCATTTAGATATCTTTTTCAAAAGAATCTTTTATTTTAATTTTCTTAACTGGATATATAGGATTATTCGTAAGACAATCAAGCATATCTTCATCAAACATATATGATATTCCAGTACTGTCCTTACAGATAATATTATCATCATTTACTTCAGTAACCGTAACTAAAAGTGAATGTGCCGGGCTATCAAATTCGTTAAGGTTGTAATACAGCTTATCTCCTATGCAATATGCTGTTTTCTTGTAATCAAAATCAAGTCCGTCTAAGAAGTCTTCCGGCATCTCCCATGACAGTTCATCATACATTGTTTCAGCATCTATGAAATGTTCATCATTCATTACTCTGTCATTTATGCATTTTTCTAAATCTGATTTTGTATATACATATGATGCTTTGCATCCACAAGTTCCGGCATAACATTCCGGTATATAAAGAATCGCATCATCAGGTATATCTTTCCAGTTATATCCTGATGTGTCTGCCTTATATCCAACACCCTGTCCTATATCCGTAAAATTAAATCTAAAATCAGGGTGTCTCACATATTTATCTTTAGTTATAAACTCTGGTTTAATATCATCTTCTACATACTTTTCTGGGTCAGCAAATGCTCTTAATAGACTTAATGCATCTTCTACATTTCCATACAGATTTAATTTATTTGCTAAATTTCCAGCATATTTCTTAGTTTCAAGAAAATTCACAGCTTCTTCTACCGTTTTAGGGATTCCTCTATCTTTAATTATCATTTTAATTATTCCATCAGGCATATTTATGTAAAGTATATCTTCTATTTCTGGTTTAACCACAGTATCATTAATTGCATCTATAACGCTACGCAAATTATTACCTGCATATGTCCAATCTTTTAGATTATCATAAAGAAAACACATTTTTCCTTTTATATAGAAATCTCCGTTTGTATCCTTTATAATATTTAGAAATTTCCGCTTAAATATATCTGACAATTTCATTATAATTAAAATTCCTTTCCTCCATTTTTCTTTATTATAGTTTTTTTCATTTTTTAAAATATTGTAATAAAGCTTTTTAATGAAAAAAATAACAGCCCGAAGGCTGTTATAATTTTAATAAGGAATATAATCACAGACAAGTTTTACTGTTTCACTGGAAAGAATAAGCTGGTTATCTGCTATTTTTTTATTCAGGATAATACTGTTTCCATCATACTGCATACCTGTAAGCATTTCTGCCATATTTTTAGCTGCATCATCCGATACACCTTTGTCAAATGATATTTTTAAAGTACTGCCGGTATCCTCATATGTAAATAAAAGACTGTTACCAAGTTCATTAACTGAGCCGGTCTTAGCATCATTATTAAATAAAAACTGTATAGATGCACCCATATCTGAACCACTGTCTTCACATGCTATATAATAACCGTTTAATACATCAGGCATTCCAGAAGCTTTGAAAAGTGTTACAGTTTCGCCATCTGTTTTAGCTGTCATAACAGTGCTGCTTACATCTTCAACCTTCATTGCAGTTGAACTTGCACCACCAAATAGATTATCTGCAAACATAATCAGGGTATCTTCCTGAAGCTTATAACTGTATTTTGTATAAATCTGCCCGCTTATAATAAGATATACTTCATTTTCTGTAATTTTAACAAGATTAAGAGCATTTTCATTATACTCTGTTTCTTCTTTATAATACCATATTCCTTTAATTTTATCCTGTAATGTAAGTGCTTTTGTTTCACCTGTTTCAATAGGCATCTGCTTATAATAATCACATCCTGTACCTATAAGACATACAACTGCCAGTGCTGCTGCTAATATTTTCTTAATCATTTTTATTAGTCCTTTCTGTATTTTTCTTAAACTTATATTAGCATTTCAACTTTAATAAAAAGCTATAAAAAGGACTAATTAATATATTTTGATAAAAATTACAATTTCTTCAATTATTTTTTATTGATTTGAATTTATTCTTATCTTGCAACTGGAATATCTTTATGCATTAAATAATATGTTCCATTACTCATATAATCACATCCTTTACCATAATCTTTCCCTAAAAAAATAAAAAGGATAGGTTTTTACACCTATCCTTACACATATACATTTACATTTCTTTACCTTCAAAATTTTTCTTAACTGTTTTTTGTTTTAATAATTCATTCCTGTCGTTTTCATATTCTTTACACTCTTCTAAAAGTGTTTCAAAGCCACAATAATCATTCATCCACATAAGTACAGGCATCTCAAGTCCTGTTTTTTTATAGCCTTTAGGAAGGGATAACTCAAACTCACCATAATAGTCCGGCTCACCATGTTCATCTCTCGGCTCTTTAATGTCTATAATACCGTTATCAAAATCCATTATTATCTTCTGTATATCATTTTTAGTTGTCGTTTCAATCATGGCAAACAGCTTTTTTCTTTCATCATCACCATAGACCTTATCAATTACTTCCTTACCGGCTGCATTTGGATATACAAACAATCTGCTATATTCAAAGCCTGATAATTCATTAATATCCACAAAGCCTGCTCTTTTTAGCATATCACTTTCTCTATAAAGTATTTCTGCATCATTAATTACATTCTTATCTTTATTATTTTCATACTGCTTTTCATAGTCTAAGCACCATTTATCTCTAGGGAACTCTTCTTCTAATATATAAGCCCTTGTAAGAAATACTGTATCATCTTTACCTTTTATATACTTATTATAATAATCCTTGTATTCTTTTTCTCTTGTCAGTCTGTTGCCTATAGGATTGCATAATTCAGTTATCTTTATGTTTCTATCATTCATTAATAATCTTATATCACTTTTGGCAAATGAATTTCCTCTTATTACTTCTACCATATTCGTTTCTCTCCTTATATATTTGATTTATTTCATTATACAAAATTCAAGAAAACATATTTATATAATTAAGCTTAAAAAAGACAGGCTGATTATTTTCAACCTGTCCTTTTGTTTCTGTAAAACACAGAACACTAATATTATTTTTACTTATTCTTTTCTGTTTTAGATACCTTTTCAGGAATACTCTTTACAGTTACCTTAATCTCCGGGTCAGCATCTTCTGGAATGCCTGTAAAGTTCACATTCTTAATAGTCTTGGCATCATATGTATTAGCCTTCATTACTTCTGTAAGGTCAAAACCGGTTGTTTCCTTAACGGATTCAATTGTCTTTGCAAGAACTGACGGTACATTACCACTGAAAGTTCCTACTCCGTTCTCCCCTGAGCCTCCATCAATAATAGTAACCTTATCAATGCTTTCAAGCGGCTTTGCAATTGCTTCTGCCATCTCTGGAAGCACTTTGATAATCATTTCAGTCATGGCAGCCTTACCATACTTAGCCATTGCATCTGCTTTCTTTTCCATAGCTTCAGCCTCAGCAAGACCTCTTGCTTTAATGCTTTCAGCATCAGCAACACCTTTTGCCTTAATGCTCTCTGCTTCTGCAAAGCCCTGTGCCTTAACTGCTTCAGCTTCCTGCTCCTTAGCAAATCTGTCTGCTTCTGCCTGTGATTTCTTAGCTTCAGCCTGCTTCTGAATTTCAAACTGCTTTGCTTCTGCTTCCTTCTGTCTCTGATAAAGTTCTGCATCTGCCTTCTGCTGTGCTGCATACTTTTCAGCTTCAGCCTGCTTACGGATATCAGCATCAAGTGTCTTTTCCTTAACAGTGATTTCCTTTTCTCTTAACTCAATTTCCTTTTCCTGCTTTGCAATATTAGCATTTGCAGTTGTAATTTCAATTGTCTTTCTCTGTTCCTGCTGCTGGATTTCATATGCCGCATCAGCCTCAGCCTTCTTGACATCTGCTGCTCTCTTTAATTCCTGCTTCTTTATCTCAAGTTCATTATTTCTTTCTGCAATAGCTGTCTCAGCTTCAATCCTTGCATCATTAGCCTGCTTTTCAGCATTAGCCTTTGCAACTGCAATATCTCTTTCTGATTCTGCTCTTGATATCTGTGCTGACTTACTGATGCTTACCACCCTGTCAATACCAAGGTTCTCAATAACATTTCCCTCATCAGTAACATTCTGGACATTAAAGCTTACAATTTCAAGACCCATTCTTTCCATATCAGGAGCAGCATTCTCCTGTACCTTTTCAGCAAATAACTTTCTGTCCTGTACAATATCCTCAAGCTTCATCTGTCCTATAATTTCACGGACATTACCTTCAAGTACATCTACAACTGATTCTCTGATATAATCTGAATTCTTATTTAGGAAATTACTTGCAGCCTTTCCAAGCATTTCAGGTGATGAACCTATCTTAATCTTTACAGCAGAATCAATATTAACATTGATATACTCATTTGTTGGTACTGATTCCTTTGTCTTGACATCAACAGAAATCATCTTTAAATCAAGTTTATCTACTCTCTGTAAAAATGGTATCTTAAGTGATGACTTACCAATAACAAACTTAGGATTCTTTCTAAGTCCTGATACAATAAGTGCCTTGTCTGTCGGAGCTTTAATATAACTTGCAAATAATAATGCAAAAAATGCAATAACTGCTACAACTCCAATAGTAATTCCAATTCCCATGTTTCTTTTACCCTTGCTTTTTAAAGAGATATCTTTAAAAATCCTTTCTTTTTTATTTTATTAATGTTTGTACTAATGTTTACTTATTAGTACATGTGGAGTTTATCATATGCTTGCTTTCTTTATATTATAAAAAAGCCTTTTTACAATATTAAAAATAATATTATTTATTCAAAAATTGAAGAAGTGCAGCTGTTGCCATTCCTTTTGTTTTATCAGTTTCTTTTACTGGAAATGGTCTATCACACTTATCTTTAGTTTTCATATCTATATATAATTCATATAATTCTTCTATACTCAGCTTACGAAGATTTTCCTCATTCCAGTCCATTTTACCGTATTGGTCATAGTAGCGTACATAGCCATTACTCTCAAGCCAGTGCAGCCATGAATAACTGCCATGAGTTCCACCGCCTTTTATCATATTAATTATATCTTCTTTATCTACATTTATCTGCATAAGAATCTCTCCTGAAGCTTTTATTTGTTGATTCAAATACTTCTTTATTTAACATGTTTCTCTCCTTTAGCTCCTTTTATTTTTTGTACTTACATTATAATAAAAGCCCTTCTACAAAAATTGTAAAAAGGCTTTTTATAGTTATATATTCAATTTTTTAATGGTCTATACTTCGTTTCTATATTATTTACATTATATTACAATTCACGAAAAAAGACAGTAGAAAAATTCTGCTGTCTATAGTTCTCTATCAAATGTGTCTCTGAATCTTCCTTTTGGTACTGATATATTAGCTTTTATCCTGCTCATAGTTTCATCTATATCCTTTACCAGATTGTCCATATCCTTATTGTTATAAAAGATTACATCAACTACTTTGTCTATATTTTCATGTGTGAACTGCTTATTATCCGATTCAAGTCTTTCATTCCATTTCTCTTCAGAAAAATCATTGCGTATAGATGCTCTTTTCTTTCTTATATCATCTGATACATCTATGTATGCGACAAATACATTCTTCTGTCCTACATAGTCAATTATATCTTTAGCACCTTCAAGGTCTTTTATCATTATATAATTTTTTTCAGGATTATGCTTTACCATATCAAGGTCTGATTTTAATGTACCATAATATATATTTCCTGCTTTTCTGCTTTCATATAATTTATCCTGCTCTAATAAGCTTTCAAAATATTCGTTTACTGTGTATATATAATCTAACCCGTACTTTTCACCTTCTCTTGGCTGCCTTGTAGTCAGGCTTAATACAGGCTCATAATCCTTTTTTACTAATTCTTTTTTTATGGTGTCTTTTCCACTTGCACTTTTTCCTGTTATAATCATTAACATAATTAATTCCCCTTAACAACAAATTATTTGTATACAGTGTTATAATATATTTTTAATATATCACATATAAATGCACATGTCAAATAATATGCTTTATTTTTTTGTTTCAGATGTTAAAACATATTCTACAAAATCATTAACACCAAGAGGCTTACTAAAATAATATCCCTGTATATAATCAGTCTGTATTTTTAACATTGCGTCAAACTGTTCCTTTGTTTCAACACCTTCAACAACTGTTTTTAATCCAAGCTTATGTATCATATTAATTGCACTGTCCATAACTATTTTTGCTTTTTCTGATTTAAAATATGCATCTGTCATGTCTTTATCAAATTTTATAATGGATACCGGCATATCAATTATATAATTCAAGTTACTTTCACCACTTCCAAAATCATCTAATGAAAATTTTATTCCTTTTTCAATAAATTTTGACATATTATCCAGCAGACTATGTTTTTCATTAAGTGAAGCAGATTCAGTTATTTCAAGATTTATTTTTTCATGTTCAATGTCGTATTCCCTGACAATTTCTTCATATTCTTTTACAAGCTTTTTACTTTCACCCTTCTTTACAGACAGATTAATTTCAAGATACTTAAGCCCAAGAGCATCCATATCATGTGTTTTAATAAACTCACATGCTTTTTTAAATACAATGCTTTCTAGCTGTATGATAAGCCCTGATTTTTCTGCTGCTGTTATAAACTTATACGGTGGCAGAACTTCTCCATTTTCATTGATAAGCCTCATAAGGACTTCTGCTGAAACTATTCTTTTTTCTTTTGTACTGTATATAGGCTGTAGAAAAATTGTAATCCTGTCATCATTAACAGCTTTTTCTATTTTACTCTTCAGGTTTTCATATTCAGCCTGCAATTTGAAATCATTTTTATCCATAACTGAATATGTATCATTCTTTTTTAATTTTCCTTCTTTTTGCTCATCTACCAGTTTTAACAGTCTGGATGCTTCATTGATTATCTCAGCATCCTTAACAATGGTAAAAGAAGGATAAAACTCATCAGCTCTTTCCTTCATTATTTCTTTTACACACGTTTTTACATGTTTTCTTACATCTTCATAAACAGATTTTACTGATACGTTTGATGGAACAATTATAATATAACTGCATTCTGTTTTTTTAAAACATAAACCGATTTCAAGGCTTAAAAGATAATCGGTTATCAGCTTTGATATTTTCAGGCTTTCGTCATGTGATAAATCACATATCTTTAAAAATATCAGATTACATTTTTTACCGTTATCCTTCAGGTAAAGAAAATATTCTTCAAAGGCTGCAAGATTAAACAGACCACATCTGTCAAGCCTTGTCTGGGGATTTTCCAGTTCAAAAAATACTGCCAATGCTCCCATAAATCCTGCAAATCCTGTAACATGTGTGTTAGAAAACTTAAGTTCTGTTATTATTGCACAATACCACAGCAATATCCAGAACATCATTGTTTTAATCTTTTTCTTTGTCATTACACTGTTTCTTATTATACCTGTTATAAAAATAAAGCATACATAATAAAGAGCCACTAAAAGTCCTGTTGTTACTGACAACCCTCTTGCATTTTTTACAGGCAGAACAAATATAAGCGTAAGAGTTGCAATCAGTACTCCTGCATTTATAATATACAATTTTCCATTCTGTTTTAAGTTTCCTGTCTCAGCTAATGTATATAAAAGCATAAAGTATATCAGTACAACAAGTGCTGCTGTATGTATCCTGCATAAAATATCTGTATTAAATGCTTTTTTAGCACATAAAAGTAATGCTGCATCCAATAAAAGATACAGCATATTAACAACCAGATATGCATTAAATAATTTTTCTGAATAAGTACCAAGCTTTTTATGTCCGTTAAAAAAATACATAATAAGAGCAAGTACTGCAAGTCCGTGTTCTATATAGTTCATAATTTTTTATTTCCTTTAAATATATGAATTTGCTTTTTCACCGATAAAGCTTATTTTATTTATTGTTAATGTACGTTTAAGCCCCATTCTGACTTCATCAATATCTGAATTAACAACTGTACATTCACATACAAGCACATGCGGGTAAATCTCTTTTATAATACCTTTATAAGTCACATCTGCTCTTATTGTCTTGACTTCCTGACCATACTTAAACATATTATTTATTTCTTCTAATGAAATTCCATCTCTCTTTGCAATTCTCATATCTCTTTTTTCTCCTTTTTATTTTTATAATTTTTTAAAATTAAATAAAATGTAATTTTTACCCTTTTAGAAACGATTCTATAGTTATAGTGGTTTTAAGTTTAGCTTATTAGGACATGCATAAGCATGGCATCATAAGCTAAACTTGCACAGCTTGCTGTAAGCAAGATGTTTCGCCAAGTATTTCATCTTTATTTTTCATCACTATTACATAGTCTGCCTTTATATCTGATAAAACAGTATCCTTATCAACAGTTACTACATTTGCTTTTTTAATCAGATTATCAGCCGGTATTTTCTTTAAATCACTTAACCGGCTTATTGAATAAATAACTGCTAATACATCTGTACTATTTATCTGTCCTAAAAGCTTATTATCGCCACTGATAACATACAAAATATTTTCCTTTGGATGCTTATTAAATTCATCTATGATATCCCTGACGCTTTCAGGCTTTCTTATAAGTCTTTTACTTCTGCTTACCGGTACATATGAATCCTTTGCCTTTAGCTTTGTATTATTAATCATTATTATTAAACCTTTAATAAATGCACTTAAATTGTTATTTACAGTAACAAGTTCATCCCCATCAGCGTGATGTGATAAATAGTTTCTTATCATACGGCATAATCTTAACTTATCCGCTGCATCTGTGTTCCCATCATTAACAAGCCTGTCTTCATAATCTTTTATACTAAGCCCCATATCAGTAAGTTCTTTTTCCAAGGCTTTGTAGGTGGTTAAAAATGTATCATTTTGTTTTTTCATATATATCCTTTCATTTATGTGTAAAGACATTGTTCTGCTTTAGCAGAGACATTTTGAAAAAGTAATTCTATAATTATAGTATTTTTAAGTTTATTTTATTAGGATGCGAAGTTTGTTTTATTAGAGCAGCTACAAAGTAGATGCAGGTATCATAAGGCAAACTTGGATAGCTTTGTTTTAACAAAGATATTAGTATCATAAAATAAACTGTCATGGCTCTATGAAATAGAGACATTTATGTCAATGCCAAGCAGTTTAAACTTATCTTCTTCTGATATTTTTTCTTCAGCATAATTTAATGTATGTTTATCAATTGCCTCATCCAAAAGATTTCTTGCTGTTCTTGCATTGCCGTATGTCTTAAGCTGTTTTTCTTTAGCTAAACGTATTTCAAAATTATCAAGTGCATCAGAAGTTACAATAAAGCCTATATCATTTGCCATATTGGTAAAAATGGCTTTCATTTCTTCCGTGGTATAATCAGGGAAATTTATATACTCCTTAATACGGCTCTTAAAACCTGTATTACTATCAAGCATTTTATCCATCTCTTTTGTATAGCCTGCAAGTATACATACAAATCTTTCCTTATTGTCTTCCATTTCCTTTATAAGAGTGGCTACAGCTTCTTTTCCATATAAGCCATCAGCCAATGTATACGCCTCATCTATAAACAGCACTCCGTCATATGACAACTGGGTAAGAAGCTTAACTTTAGTTGCTGTTTCTTCTCCTGCCTTTAAGAAATTACCATCAACTTCAATACACTTATTTTTCTTTATTACTTTATTTTTATATAGAATACCGGTTATTATCCTTGCAACAGTTGTTTTGCCTGTTCCCGGATTTCCATAAAATACCATATGTCTGCATGTTGCCGGAATTTTTCCATGCCTGCCATGCATCTGTTCAAACTTATATCTTGCTTCTATTTCTTTTACCTTCTGTTTCACAGGATATAATCCGGTAAGCTTTTTTAAGTCCTCATCAGGATTTTTACTTCCCTGCTTGGTCATTTTTTTTAGCTGGCTGGTACTAAGAATCCTTTCCATATCAGTTAGCTTCTGTAAATCTATTGCATCCTGTTCTTTTCTTGAAAGAGTTTTAATATTTTTTCTTTTACTTCTTCCAAATTCATCATATTCTACTTCCTGTCTTCCTTCAGCTAATAAAAAGTCAAACTGTTTCATTAACATAAAAGCTATTACACAGGAAATGATTCCTAATTTATAAAATATATTTTGTCCTGTCATTACACCGGCAGTTAATAAGCCTATAGGAAGAAGTATTAATAGGATATTTAAAATAAGACCTGCTATATATTTTTTCATAAATTGTTTTTCAGCAGTTCATAAGCTGCATTTATCCTTTCTGTATAATCTGTTAATATACTGTTATTAATTGTCTGACTGTCCGGATGAAACATTTTCATAAGTAATCTGTATCTGCTTTTAAGTTCATCACTGGTATATTTATCATCCAGTCCAAAAAGACTTAATGCTTTTATCCGTTCTATACTGCCTTGTGTGGTGAATGAATCATTTTCAATATCTTTACAAGCATTATATTCATATATATTTTTCTTTAGTTCTGATGACATATTTTCATAAACCTGACTTATAAGACATTTCATAACTATAAGTTCACCCGGCTCATTATATTGGATTTTATTGCCTATGATACTGTAATCTATTCTTACACCTGTTTTAATCCTTTTAGTGATATTTAAACCATTATTAAGCCTCATGGAAAATATTATGTCACCTGATATATTTCTTCCTTTTACCACTGGCTTTGATAAATCAAGTGCTAAATCAGTAATATTTTCCATTCTTACAATCATTTCTTTATGTCTGCTTTCAACCACTTTTAAATATCTGTTAATCTCATCCAGTTTTAACATGCCAAGTTCTGATGTGGCATTAAAAGGTTTTCTGTTTAGTTCTTCATTAAGGCTTAAATTATAAATAATAAGCTGCTTGACATCATATAAACTTAAAGTATTAAATGGAATTATCTTTACTGTTTTTTCTTTACAGTACTTGCAAATGCATCCGTCTTTTGCTTTTCCAAATTTAAGGCACAGAATATCAGTAAAAGGTATAACTGTGCCACATACTCCGCATCTCATTAATCCACTCTCTTTAACATGCTCATAGGTACGTTATAGCAGTCAATCTTACCATTGGAAATAATTTCACAACTTCGGATATCATCACCGCTTATTTTAAATTTCATACCTTCCAAATGCTTTGCCTTTGTAAATTTAATGATGTTATCTTCCTTAACCTTATATGCTGCTATTAAACATGTATCTGTCATATATTTTGGCTGCCATATTTCAATTACATTATTTCTCATAATCAGAACTCCTTATTTGTTTGATAATGTAATTTTAACAGGTATAAAATCAGGGAATATTGTAATAAAGCTTTTTTATTGTATTTGTAAAGTAAAAAAGTGGCATGAAATTAATCACACCACTTAAAAATTATATTCTTTCATAATTGCTATATATTTTCACAGACTTTGACTGTTCATCATTATATTTTTCTTTAAGGAACTGAACTGTTTTGGTGGCGGTATCATAAGCTTCACTATCAGCACCGTATCTTAATTTAATATCCTCAAGACGTTTCTTAAAGCCTGCATCCCTGCCGTATTTATCTACACTCATGTCAGCATCCTGCAATGCTATTAATATGTCAGTCTGCTCATTTGTCTTTAAAGTATATGGATTAGTTCCATGATTAAGTATTGCCTGTACATACTCATCTTTCATTCCCATAGCTTTTAAAATAACCGCACCATTTATTTCATGCTCTTTTCTGCCTCTTAGGTATCCAATATCATGCAGCAGCCCCACTACATAATATATATCAGCCGTCAGGTCATCTTTCCCCTGTATCTTGGCAACCTTTTTCATATGCTCTGCCACGGCTTTACAATGTGCCATTTTATCTTCAGTTATTGTTGTATCATGCCCTGATAGTTGTTCAGTAAATTTATTATTTTTCATATTAGTTACCTTTCAGGTTCTAGCTGCTTTCTTTTAATCTGTTTATCACTTTTTGCCTTATATTCATTATAGTAATCCATTTCAGGTAATGACTTTATTATTTCATCCATAGTATCTTTTATTTTTTCAAAAGCGGCTTCCAATACCTTAAGTTCGTCAAGTGTAAGGTCTCTTTCACAATAACTCTGGATGTCTTTAAAAAATAATCTGTTCCCTCTTTGCCAGATTTCTTTACCAAATGATATATTGTATTTGTACATATAATCAGATACTTTTCTTGATAAAATTTTATAATCATCCTATTCAGCAAAATACTGCTTTTCCTGCTTTTCACATTCCTTTAACTGTCTGTGAAATAATTCATCTACAAAATCTTTACGACAATCATCTCTAGCCTGTAAATTAATATTCTGTATGTTTCTTCTGCCACAACCAAAAGAATCATAGCCTACAAGAGTTATACTTCCTATATACGGCTTACTGGTATCAACAATATTTCTGTAATCATTCTTTTTTAACCATGCTCTTAATGATGCATTTTTATAGAATCCGTATTCATCTTTTGACAGCTTATCTTTGTCTTCCTGAAACTTATCAGCAAGCTTTAACATATAACTTATTTTATCATCATTCATTTTATCAAGAAATTCAATCTTTTCTTCTCTTGATAATTCATTCTCAGCATTATAAATCTTTTCATTGTTAATATATATATTGCTTTTCTCATTCATCAGCTTCATGACTTGTACATACCATTTAAACATTGTATTGCCCTGCCTTTCATTCCTGTTCTTTATGTCTGTTATCTAGTGTCTTACATTAAGTGCATCAAGTTTATTTTTATAACATTCCTCTACTTTTTCCTCTATACTTGCCATAATTTGTAATCCCTTTCTGCTTCATAAACTATTATCATTTTATCTGTTTATAGCTTTAAAACTTTTGTAAAAAGGTCTTATTATGACATTGATATTATTTTTTAAAAAAACAGACTTATAAGGTGTGTATCCGTTTCATTTTCTTTCTTCATCCCTCACGGGCAGTATCTTAATTTCAGTATTTCAAGTACTAAAAATATTCTGAATGATAAAAAGCCTGAAGCGGTCAGTAAACATAAGCTGTATAAAAGCCAGACGGCTGAGTTCCTTATGAGCTGATTCTTTAAACAAAAAAGCAGCCATGAGTGCTACTTCACAGCTGCCAGTAAATATGTGTTATCTTTCATACTGGGTTTTATTCTTCACCAGCTTATTTTCATTGGTATGCAGTGTCTTATCTTTGAAATCCGCATATTCTGTTATGTGCTTAATTCCATTTATTAAGCTATGATATCTTGTATCAAGGTATTTCATATCTTCTACCGCATCAAGCAGATTATGGGATTCATCCAGTATTGCTTCACGGATAAAATAATATGGAAAATTTTTATTGTAGCCGTTGTAGTTTAAGTAACTGCAATTGATTTTTTTATCTTCTTCATGCACCAGCTTTATTAAGTTATCCAGTTCTTCCTGTGAATTTATCTTAACTGCTATTGTTCCATTGCAGAAATCATTTATGATACCAGACACCTTATCAGCATAAATTAAGTTGTCTATATTTTCTGTTAAATAAGGATTATCTATCATCAGTGGACTGATTCCTCTTGCATATAGAAACTTATCCCACAGATTATTTAATCTGCTGTCACAATTAATTGTATTGTCAGTAGAAGTAACAGAATTTATAGTAAGAGTGATGATATTATCTTCTTCAAAGGAAATATCATCATCAGGATATGGTTCTGCTGTTTTAAAACAAACGTCTATACATTCGATATCATCATTAAATACTCTTTTTATACTTTCAAAGTCAAGTATTTTAAAGTTAAGTGCTTTGAAAGCACTGGTACAAAAATACTCAATCTCTTCATCTGTCAAATCTTTAAATTCTCTCATATACTTTTCACCTCTATTCTCTTTCATACTGATTTCTGTTCTTACGGAGTGGCTTCTTTTCTGGCTGGGTTTCTTCACTCTTTTCTGCAATATATTCATGGTCATAATCAATGCGTGGAAGCTCTTTAGTTATCTTTGCATAAAGCTTATCCATTTCTTCATATTTACTATAAAACAATTTAAGTTCATCAAGTGTAATCTGTCTTCCTAAACTGTTAGCATCATCATTTTTATAGAAATATAAACCTCTGCTTGTTTTCCAGATATTAAGTCCGAAAGTTCCATATTTATCTGAATATTTAGATACTTTAGTCTTTAATATTTCATATTCATCATGGCTCTTAAAATACTGCCTTTCCTGTTTCTCAAAGTCTTTAAGCTTTATATGAAATGCTTCATCTACATAATCTGTATATGTTGAGTCTCTAAACATGCTTATATTTGTATTAAGCATGTTTATATTTCTATATGGAGTAAAATTAATACTTCCTCTATCATATATGATATCAACACAATTTCTTGTGTCATTCCTCTTTATCCATGCAGTGAAAGATACTGCACTCATCTGTCCATATTTATCTTTTTTGATAACTCCATTTGCTTTATCTTCCTTAAGTTTATCAGCAAGACCAAGTATATAGCTTGTAAGTCCATCATTCATACTGTCAAGAAATTCAATCTTCTCTTCTCTTGTTAATTCATTCTCAGCCTTATAAATTTTTTCATTGCAAATATATATATTGGCTTTCTCATTCATAAGTGCCATGTTTTCTACTTTCCATTCAAAATCCATTGTATCGTCCTGCCTTTCATTCTTATTTAGATTCGTGAACCTCTACCCTTTTTTTAATATTTCATTTTTTATTATCTTTCGTACTGGTCTTTATTTTTCTTAACAGGTTTTTCTTTCTCTTCTGTGTTTTTTCTGATTCTGTCCAAGCTGTCAAAATCAACACACCATCTGATACCTTTACTTTCAATAACATGACGCATGTCCATAGAGGCATTAAGACTTCTTTTACTGCTATTCACATTCTTATCAATATGATAATAAGGATAGTCTTTATCATAGTCCCCAAACTCTTCAAGCTTTAAATCAATGCCGGTTTCCTTAAGCTGGCTCATAATCGCATCATGCTGTTTTCCGTTATATATTTTCATTGCAACTTCACTGTTAAGAAATTTATCAAGCATTGTATCCGGTATCGGCTTTATAATATTCTGCTGAAGTCTGTCTTTTGCCTGTCTGTCATTCATACCTAAAGTGCTTGAAAACTTATCTGCAAGGTAATCATAGTCTTTACTTGCTTCTACTATCTCTATTTCCTTATTTAGCTGGATTACTTTATGCGTTTTATGAAACTTCACATTGTTATCTCTTTTATACATTTCAGCCATGTCTTTATAGGTATCAACAATAACTCTGATACCCCTAGTATAATCTGTCTTATATACAAAATCAAACAGCTTCTTACTCTCTGCAATAGTAATATAACTATCCTTTGCTAATAGTCTATTTAACTGCTCTTTAAAATTAACATCAATAAGGTTTTTATACTTATTTAAGTCTTCTACTCTTGTCTCAAATGCAGTCCTCTGTCTGTCTACTTCTTCTCTGTTCCATTTTACAGATTTCTCTTCATCTATAATCGTTCCTATCTTTGGATAAGGAAACTCATCCCTATCAGGTTTACATGAAAAATTACCTAAAAAATCCTCATAAGCTGAAACTAATGTCACAAGGTCCTTTTCTGCTTTAATGCTTCTTACTACTTCCTGTAAATCTTTATTATCCTTTACTTCTAAATAACTCATATTTTCTATTCTCCTTCATAACATTTATTTATCTATTTCCATATTATTCTTTAGCCTTGTCTGCTGTTTATCAGTTACCTTCTGGATGTCATTGAAGTTTTTAAAGTCTACAAGCTGTCTTATGCCTTCCTGCTTGACAATATCTTCCATATTTTCATTTGAATTTAGATACTCATTCTTATCCATGAAATAATATGGATATCTTGGGTCGTATTCATCAGTATTTTTATGCTTATAAAAGTATGGATATTCAGTCTTACAGTTTTTAGCTGTCTTTAATTCCCTGAAAAGTGTTTCAGCATCCTCTGCATTTTCAATTTTAATTGCAACCTGTCTGTTTAAAAACATATCCTTTATTATCTCAGGTACTTTAGTCTCTTCTGTATACTTATCAAAGTCTTTAAAGCTTATAACCTGTTCTATACCTTGTTCATTTTTAAGAATATTCATAGACCTGTTTGCATTCAAATCATTTATTTCTGTATCCATAAAATAATATGGGTATTTTGGGTCATATTCCATTTCATCTGTTACAGCTCCGATTCTTTTTAATGCTGCCAGTAATGAATTTTGTTCTTTTTGGTTTTTGACTTCAATAGCTATTTCTTTATTGACAAACATATCCCTGATGACATCAGGAATTTTTATTGTCTGTCCATAATCATCATAAATTGGGTGTACTACTAAATAAGCCTCGCCGCTATATTTTTCAAACATATCATCCCATATATCTTTTCTTAATGTTCCGGCTTTGTATTTATCCCAATCTTCATGTAATACTAAATCGCCATTATCATTTTCTACAAATAAAACGTCTTCTAATTCATCCCATTTTTCTTCCAGCTCAATATCTGTCTTAAGCTGGTCTAATACACTTTCCCATTTATCTGTATTGTGATTAACGTATATAAATGCATCTTCAAATGTTTTTGCCGTTCTGTCTACATCACAGTAATGCTTTTCTAAAAAATCATTTAATCTGTTTTCATCAATTAACATAACTATCTCTCCCTTTCATTTTTTCTTCTCTTTTCATATTCTTTCTGCAAGTTTCTATCTAAAATTGCCAGATTTCTGTTTTCCTCTGACCTTTTTAAAATATCTTCCATAGTTACATTCAAACTCTTTAAGTTTTTCAAAAAGTCTGTTATATACCTTATTTCTACAGTATCACTGCTAAGAACAGTCTTAGGGTCTTCCAGTGTTATATTGCCATAATTTCTTGCAAATTCAAATGCTGCATCTATATTTGAATATTTTAATTCCTTTAAATGTGCTATATATTTACAGATATTTGTGAAATTATCTCTTATGACCTTTTCATATTCATTGTTCGTAAGATTAAGTACCGGCTTTTTATATGTGACTTCTACATCTTTAACAAAGCTGTTCTTCTTTAAAATTTCAGTGATTTCTTCAACATCACTGTCTTTCATATATCCTGTAAATTCTTTCGGATGCATATATACATTAAATAATGCTTCAGGATTAAGATGTATATTATTTCTTGGACTGTCTTTACTTACAAGCCTTAATTCATCACAAACTCTATTGATTCTTGAAAAATCAACCAGATATCCGGCTTTTGCAAGTTCAGGATATAACTCTCTTTTAAATGCATTACTATCAACCAGATATCCTGTACCATAAGCATATACACCTTCAATGCCTATTCTTACTTTCTTGTATTCACTGTATAAATCTTCCGATTTAATACCACTGAAATCCCATTTAAAATCTTTATTTGTATACTTCATATCTTTCTCCTTTTTATGATATAGTTAATGTTTTTTTTAATTGAATTAAAAATAAACTCATTACTTTTTAAAAAACAATTTTATTATCATAATGTCTCTACGTTAGTAGAGACATTTTTAAGTTTGTTCTACATTAGTGAATTTATCGCTTTTAAAAGTAGTCTTATTATCATAGTGATTCTAAGTTTTGCTTATTAGAGTAATGTCTACGAAGTATGCATTACTATCATAAGTAAAACTGGTACAGCTTTACCAACGTCTTACATGGCTTATGTAATAAGATATGGCTTATGTAATAAGACATTAGTAAGCCGTGCAAAGATGTTTTTATGCAAGCAGAGACATTTCAATTTCTTTCTTTTTTACTTTAACCTTTGGCTTTTGTACTTCCTTCTGTTTTTCTTCAAGTAACATATCAAATTCTCTGTCATTAGAAGTGAAATTTTCTTTAAACATCATTTTAAGATAATCAGTCTGATATGAATTAAATTTAAGTTCCTTTTCACTTGATTTAAGTTCCTTTTCACTTGATTTAAGTTCCTTATCATATGTCTTGATTGTAAGTGTGTTATCATAAGTATAAATAAATTCGACTTTATTATTTTTATCCATATTCAGTCTGCTAAAAGTACTGTCAGGAGTTCTTAAACTCATATAAGCTCTTAATCCGTTTTTATCTGCTTTTAACTGATTGAGTTTTATATTCCTTGCAGCTTTTATAAATTCAGGTGTAAGATACTTTTCTCTTTTCCTGTCAACCTCAAGTAAAAATTTAATGTCACACTGTCTTTCATCATAAATAATACATTCATCATTTCTTAAATGCCTTCCTGCTTTTCCCCATACTGAATGACAGCCATGCTTTAAATCCTTTTCAGTAAAATATGAATTAAGTGCATGGTCAATTTCATAAGGTTTACCCATAGCAACTGCATATAACGCCATAAAGCCAGTTTTATCATTACCGCCTGTCCAATAGCTTCCTGAACTTGATGTATAGTTCATACTTTTTTCAGCTTTAGGAGCGAAGTATAATCCCTGCCCGAACATCTTTCCTGTTACTATTGCGTTATTATTAAGTGTTAAACCATTCTTAAATATACTCCACCAGTTTTCTGTACGGCTTCCGTGCCATAATAAATGACATCCCCTGTTCTCAATGCCTTTTTCTTTTTTACATGCTATGTAACGGTCATTAGTATATTTATTTTTAACAGCTAATACTGTCTTCATTGCAGCCATATCTTTATCAAGCTTATCTTCTATCATATGTATGTCTTTATAATCCGTACATGTGGCTGTTAAATTATTAGCTTCAAGTATGTCTTTATTATCAGCTTTCTCTTCAGCTTCATTTTCTTTTTTAACATATAAATCCTTAAAGTTATTAAGCAGGTCTTCTTCCTGTTCAATATGTTCCATTAAAGCTTCAGAACTTAAACCTGCTATATAATTAAGATAGCTTGATACATCTGCAATTCTTCTTGGCAATATTGTTACAAGCTCCTTAAAGAGTTCTCTTATTTTAAACTGTTTATTTGAAAATGATGAATCAGCATATGCCTTTAACTCTTCCAGTATCTTTTCAGATTTTTTTACAGCTTCCATTGAAAATGCTGCACCGGTTGAATAATTACTTTCAACATAGTCTTTCTGCTTTCTTATAAGGAACTCAATAAGTGATTTTGAGTATTTATCCTTAACAGGTTCATATTCAGTTCCTTTTTTCTGCCTGTTATCAAAATCCTTAAGTTCACTTTTATCTTCATAGCCTTTTGATAATTTCTCATAATATTTAACCCAGTACATAGATAAAGGATAATCATATTCACGCTCACCAAATGTATCATTCTTATCAGCACCTATACGTCCATATCTTACATTTGTCCTTAAATTATCCTTATCAAAGGTTATCTCATAATACTTATAGTGGTTATACACTTCATCAATACATGTAAGATATCTCGGCTCAATATCAAAATCTATATATGATAAAGGAAAATCACAATGTTCATACTTAACAAATTTTGTACCACTTTTCTTTACAATCATATATGCAGCTTCCTGTCTGTCTTCATTTTCTGCCACGATATAAAGACTTCCATGTGATATGTCTTCTTTACTCATCCGTTCTGCTATATCTTTAAAAGGATTATCACTTGTGAAATCCTCTTCATATATGAAGCTTCTTGTTTTAGCATCATATACTTTATAAGTAAATTTTTGTTTATCCATATCTATTGCCCTCTTATCAGCATTTATTTTCTTTACTTAATGATACTAAAATCACTTTTTATAAACGCTTTAATAAGGCTTATTTCCAAAAACAAGCAAAAAAATAAAGCACTGTCAAAATCTGCTCTTTCAGATTTTTCTAATGCTTTAAATAAGTTTAATTCATTTATACTTATAAAAAAAGAACAGCAAAATAATCTGCTGTCCTTTCATAAGAATTATAATTATTCTTCAATTTTATATATTAATTATTCTTATATGTACTTCTTTGCATCATAACCGTTTTTAATACTTTCTGCCATATAAGCTTCTTCAATAATCCATTCTTTTACGCATTTATCTATTCTTACATTTACATCTGTTCCGTCAAGATTTGAACCATATATTGTCTCACTGTCGGAGTTTTTTAAAAATGCTTCATTATTATTACTGAATACATAAGTTCTGCTTTCTTTTGAATACTGTTTATCAAAATTGTCCTGTGAAAATACAACTATGCCATACATTTCTTTATGTTCTTTTTTTGAATTATATCCACGCAGTCTTTTTATCACTTCCTGATATTGGTTATACGATTCTTCCCTTTTTTTACTTTCATTCTCATCTTCCAACAGCTTTTTTATATATTCTTCATATATCATTCTGCTTAATTTTTTCCCTTTCCTAATAGCAATTTTATTAAGCATTTCTTTTTCTTTACTGTCTATATTGATTGTTATATAACTGTCATATACTTTCATATTATTACCTCACTGTTTATATCCTGTCTTAATTACAAAAAATAAAAATGATTTATATTTCAGTGATTTTTAAAAGCTTTTTGTATACAATATCTATTACATCCGGCACAGCAAAATCATATTTATCAAACCATTCTTTTTTTAGTTTCATTTTACTTTTTAAAATATACACATCAGTATCATCATATATGCTGGCAAATACAGCATTATGTACAGTACATAATTTTAATACGCATTTTTCTTCAAGCATTATTTCAGCCCAGAAATTAAACATGTTTTCATTATATATATTGACTATTTTTAATTCATACTCTTCACCATTCATATATTTCATAATAATGTCATTTACTGTAATTGTTCTGTTATTCATTTTCTTCTCTTTCTGGTCTCAAACGCCGTGTTTATCGCAATTCATCCCACTCTATAGAGGTGGGGGATTTCTTGCTCACGGCGTATTAAATATCTTTTTTTCTTTCTTCATATATTCTATTGCTTTCCACAATATTTTCAATATATTTTTTGGCTTTATATATTTCCTGCCTTTCTCTGTCAAAATTAAAGCCTATACTATTATTTATCTGTGCAAAAGGTAAACCTTCATTATACATCTCTATTATTTTGGTATTTCTAAGGCTTAGAAAATTAACAGCATCAGGTATACCTGTATAATTAATTATATTTCTTAAATGTCTTCCAAGTGTGTAATAATAAGAATCAGAAAGAAGACCATCTCTTACAAATATTTTCTCCTGATTTTCCTGCTTTAATTGGCTGATTAAATCTCTGCTTTTTTTATCCAGTTGAATTATTTTTTTATTAACCGTTACAGAATTGCATTTATAATCTTTCCATGCAAGGTTTATGATATCTGCAATTTTAATTCCTGTATACAGTGAAAACAACAATGTTTTTTCTTCTATATTATTAATACTGATACAATATTTTTCAAAATCTTTCTTTTCTTCATTACTAAGAATATATCTGTTGTTCAGCCTGCTTTTAGGAACAGTAATATCCAGTTCCCTATCGGTCATGCATCTGACAGATTCTTTAATACATGCTGCTATGCTTTTAAGACCTGAATCATTATACAGATGTGTGATACCTGACAAATAATCATTTACCTGAGCTGATGTAATTAAATCCGCCTTTAAATAACCGATATTATCACATATACGCTTCTCACACCGGTTTCTATAAGGAATGATTTCACTTAATGTATAAGTTTCTATTACATAAGCCAGAATATAATATTTTACAGCACTTGTTAGAGTTCCTTCTTTTCTCAATTTTTCAAGGTATTCATATTTTTTTATATCATCAGCTTCTTTTTTATCGTTTGCTTCTTTTTCACTTGAACTTAAAATCCTTTTTACGCTTCCTAAAGTTTCCCAATCATTATATACATATATATATTTATTATTTTCACATTTTATAAGCTTGGATTTTTTCTTTTTACGCATATATAACACTCCTTTCTATTTATCAGTATGCAAAAAGGGAAAGGCAAGATGCTTTCACATGATGTCCTTCCCTATAAATAAATATAAACCTATATTTTACATTTTGTCAACGAAAATATGTGTTATAATATGTTAAATTGTATTCATTTATGTTCTTTCATATCAGATTGCTTTTTCAATTTCATCTGCTTTTTTTACATGTTTTGAACGCACTACTGTCTCTTTTGTAACATCTGTTACTTTTCCATCTTCAAGTGTAAGAAAATATCCTGCCTTATTCAATTCTATTGCATCAGCTGTTGTCATTGTATTCATCATGTCTTTTTTCTTATCTGCATCAGCATTAATAAATGTTTTTACATAATCTCTCATAATGTGTCTCCTTTAGATACCGTAAGTTTTTCTTTTAACAACTTTATAACATAGTCGGGCGGTTCACGCCTGCCAAGTATCCAGTTAGCAAGTGTATCCTTTGGTATGCCTGTTAATTCACTTAATTCTGCATATGACATCTTTTCTCTCTCTTTAAGCTCTTTTAAAAATATATGGTTGTTATTTCCGGTCATAGATGCCACTCCTTTATCTGTCAGTCTTAATATCAGGTCTTTCATTTACACTCTTTTTCTAGGTCTGAAATCTTTTTCAAGTCTGTTATAAAGCTCAAGTCCGTCTATTCGTCCAAAGCTTTCAATAAGGTTTAATTTCAGCATACCTTTATTTGTACTTCTTTTTATGACATTTTTCACTCTCTTATCATTAATATCATAGAAATTATGATTCTGTTTTAAATCATTGTTCTCTATTTTTCTGTTGCTTCCTTTAACATCTGCAATTGTAGATGCAAGCTCAATTATTCTGTTTGTTCCTGTTACACAGTCTTCCTTAAGATAATCAATAACTGCTACATAGCCTTTATCATTGCTTATAATTGCAACCTTTTCTTTACTGTCTTTTCCTAAAATTAAGCCTGTAAGGGTAACAATCTGAAAATCTGCATAATTCGGTGCGGTTTTCTTTACTTTTATGTATTTGACTGCCGCCTTTGTACTCTTAAACATTTCTATTGCTTCCAAATCAATCGTATGAGCATTTTCTGAATAAAATATACACACAATATCTTTATCTGTAAGGTTGTCAATCCCTTTAAGCCCTAACGAACCAATATTTTCATAATCCAGTAAATAATACATATCTTCTCCTTTCGGGAATGAATGTTTTACCTGTACCAGTACCACCAATAACTAATACATTTGCACTTCGATTAGTCATCTTGTTATCAAGAGACAGTCCTGTATGCTTGGAAAACAGCATGTTATTATCTGTGTTTTCCATAAACTGATTCCTGAAATTTTTCAAATCAGTTTTATTGCCGATTCTTGCCATACCATGCTCATGTCCTATACGGCTTGCTTTTTTCTGTGCTTTGTCAAGATATACAAATAATATTACCAACGCTTCTATGCAAAGCATTATAAAAAATACCGTAGAAGCAACTTTTAAATCAGGATTACCGATAGTAAAATCATCCTTGGTAAAAATTTTCAGAAGGCACATAAAAGGGCTGCTGTTATTATCTTCATTGCTAACCGTACCTGCCCTAAGCCCCATAAGTAATGCAAAACCTATAAATAAAATACATCCGATTATATATTTATCTTTTTTTCTCGCTTTATAGGTTGTTTTCTTTTTGCTGTTTGCTTTTACTTTTTTAATATTACGGCTCTGCTTTTCAGCCTGTATCATAGGCTTTTTCTTTTCATAATCTTTTGCAGCTTCTTCCAAACCCTTGCCTAGATTTTCATATATACACTTAAGAGCCTTTTTATTAAGCTGTTCTGCACGGGCATTTTTAAGTATGGTTCTCTCTTCTTCTTTTGTTTCTTCGATTTCTTTATCCAGCTGCTTTATTTTTTCATTATTCTGCTTAATTGCAGCATTTTCAGGTGGCTGTTTAAATAGCCCGTATACATATCCGTCACTAAAGTCAGTTATTACAATATCATCTTCATTATCTTCTGTTTTTAAGCTGTCAAGGCTGTCAAATGAATTTTCAAAGTCATTGTTAAATGAACTGTTTAAGCTTTTGCCAAATGAATCTGAAAAATCATCCGGACTTTCAGTATCAATGTTTTCCCTGTATTTTAATTCCGCTTTTTCTTCATCATCTTCATTAAAATTAAAGTTTTTGATATCAGACATGTCAAAAGCACTAAAATCAGTTTCTTCTTCATCAGGTATATCAAAACTGATATCTGAATCCGGTATGTCAAATTCATCAGTTTCATTATCAGAACCCTTGTTATCTTTTGAAAAATCAAAGCTGTCTTCTAAATCTTTATCAGAAATATCTTTAATACCATCAAAATCAAAATCTGATGAAAAACTTTTTTGTGATGTACCTGCTGTATCCAAGTCATCAAATCCGGTTAAAAAATCGTCTGTATTATTCATGCTAAATATCCTCTCGTATGTATCTGTCTATGGTGTACTTGTCAATAAGCTCTTCTTCACTTCTGTATTTTTCACAGAAATACAAAACGATTGAATATGTAGTTTTCTTATCTATATTTTCTATGTAATAAATAATATTGCTGTCATATGATATTTCAAAATATGAAGTTGACAGATTGTATGAAATTTTCCATTTATCTACTTCTATGAGATTGTTTATCACATATTGGTAAAAATAATTGAATCCGTATTTAATTTCACTGCGTTTATTAATATCAACTGCTGAACATATAAAGTCTTTATCTATACACATCACAGGACTTATAATGCTTAAATCATTGATTATGAATTTGTTGTCTGCTGGTGTGTAAACATATAAATTGTACATTGTAAAAACATTTTCAAAGTCCTTAAGCTCTAAAATATGTGGCACTTTAATTTCAGACTTGCCTATTTCAGCATTTTCGTCTATAAAACACATTTCTTTTACTACTTTTAAACCAAATTTGCGTTCATCAGTATGTTTAAATGTATTATTTATAGTTACTCCATTAAGAAGTGCCGAAAAAACAGATATTTTGCTTTTACCATCATCTTTTATATATTTCTTAAAGTTAATATCCATAGTAGAAAACTCCTAAATTCTTTCGCTTTTTCTACTTTGAATATGTTACCAATTTGTTTTACCTTTACTTTATTTTTAAAAAATAATAAAGACTAATTATATTGAAATAATCAACAGATATGTTAAAATAAGGATATATTAATATGAAAGGATACAATTAAATATTGTAGGGTAGATTACATATGATTAACTTAAAAAAAGCAGCTATGGTTACAATGACAGTACTTTGCGTAGGCGGATTATTGGGGTGTGGGAAAAATTCTGATAAAAATATATCTTCAGACAATCCTGCAATTGAAAAAACAACAGAAGCTTCTTCCAAAATCTCTGAAAATAAAAACAATTCCAATAATGACAGCGTTGACAGCCTTATTGAAAAATACAAAAGTGCTGATGCTGTACCAACACCTGCTACAGCTGATGATTTACAAGGGTATTGGGTTAATACTTATACTTATTCTTCTGATAACAGCAGATTTTCAGTTGTTGCCGTTATAGACGATAATATGGTATGTTACGGTTACAGCCCTGCTTCTGATTCAGGTTCTTTTGAAGAATACAAAATTGCACTTGATGATGAAGGATGGCTTCATTCAGTGTACGCTCTTGCTTATGAGCAGAATAAAAGCTTATATGACGATAATACTTTATCTGTACTGGATTCTTCTGCAACAACCAGATATTATGTCAGTGGAAATCCTGATACAATTATTGCTCATATAGTAATTGGTGATGAATGGTACACATGGAAAAAAACAAGCAGAGATGAATTTTTAAAAACTGTCAACAGCTTTATGTCTGCTGCTTCTAATCCGGATTCGGAAGTGTATTTTAAATATTAAAAATCCATTATTTTTATTAAACACAAAGGACAGTCATTTTTCTATCAAGAATCATGGCTGTCCTTTTGTCTGTTATTTAATAATCATTGTCAAAATATCTTATCTTCATGCCTGTAAGCCAGTCACCATATGATTTATAATATCCGTCTGATGCACCTCTTAAGTAGATATTACCTACCGTAAAGCTATAGTCTCTTGTAGCTGTTCCTTTTTTATGGCTTGCATTGGCACTTACAGCACAGTCAACTGTTATAGGCTGCCCTTTTGCCAGCGTAAGATGATTCCAGACATTATAATCTGTACTTCCGTTAGTAAGTACTTTCTTTGTTCCGTTACTTACATTAAGCTCTAAATCGTTATCAAGCACACCTATGAAAATCATAGTATGGTCATCACTGTCTGCCTTAAGAATCAAATCTCCCGGCAAAAGATTACTGTATGTACTGTTTACTTCAGCATTTCTTCCGGTTTTACTTAATTCCCATGTTCCTGCCACATGGTCTAACTTGTCAAAATGGTTAAGGTAAAATGAACCAAATCCTGAACAGTCTGTTGCTGTACAGTTAAATTCAAATGTTCCTGATTCACCTTTTGTAGTAAGGCTTTTATATACTTTACCAGTATGTGAATCCATTAAAAAGCCATGACTGTGATGCTTGTTATTATACTGACCCCTGCCTACCCAGCTTAATGCAAATTTTACGGCTTCCTGCCTGCTTTCGGTAAATTTGTCACCATATTTAGATTTCAGTGCTTCAATTATAGCATCAATATCTTTTTCAGGTATTTTACACATACCTATATTTTCAGGTATATCAAAACCGTATAATTCCTGCCAGTCGCCAAGGTATTTATTAACAACCATTGTCATATTATCAGATGTCCAGCCTTCATATGTCTGCCAGTTTTCTGCCTTTATAGGAAATACATTTCTTCCATACAATATACAACAGTCAATATCAAAAATATCTTTTGCAAGCTTCATGTCAACTGTCCGTGTATATGTATTTGTATCGCTTCCCCATTTTCCCCATGTAGTGAAGCCGCTGTCGCCTGTTTTTGTCAAAAGATTAAGTCCTTTTGAACATGAAGAAGCCTGTATATTAACTTTGCCTTCACGGTCTTTTATTCCCGTAGAATTACTGTTTCCCGTTATGGTAGCATTCCTTAATGATGAATAATCTACACCGTCAAGCTTGCCATAAATTTCACTGCCAAGATTTGCTTCGATATCATATCCTTTTGCTACAGGTGCGATATCATTTTCAAGCATACCTGTAATGGCTATCTGTTCATTGGTAATTGAATATACTATGCCTGTTGAATCAACTTTAACATGACCACCGCAATACTGGGCTTTATGTCCTTTACAGTTCTGCTCTATTCTTTCACAGTATTGTGTCAGTTCTGCTTTGCCCGTTACCTGATATCTTTTTGTTGCAAATGCCCTTATACGGCATGTGTAATATCGTTCACCTGTATCATCATCATCATAGTAATACCATTGCAAATAAGCTTTTGAATTTACAGGTGCTTCATCAGTCGTAAATTCAACATCTGACATTGTATAATAATAATGTCTCATGGCGTTAAAAGTACTGCTCTTTGTAAAATAATAACTGTCAGAATAATTTTCAAAACTTTCATCAAGCTTTTCTCTTACTTCGTCTTTATAGTCATCTTCATTTATCTGTTCCAAGTAACTGTCGCCCACCGTGTCAATAGCTTCATTAAGTGTATCCTGATATGCTTCTCTGAAATTATCATATTCTTCTCCACTGTATTCACGGTCTTCTTCATCTTTGTCTCCGTCTGCAATAATATCTTCAAGTATGCTCCTGTAGTCATATCTGTTATCTATATCCTGAAATACAGGCAGTTCATAATATGTATCATCCGGGCTGTAGACTGTTTCCGATACTGAAGAACTGTAAGCGTTTCTTGATATTGATGTAGTAAAGCCTGTTTCATTATCTGATGTAACATTCCAGCAGTCATTGCTTTTTATAAAATCATATGTGTCTTTATTGTCTCCCATATCTTCTTTTAAACACATGGAATTTTTATTTGTAAGGTTATTAGTAGTAATGTGCGTTGCACAGTTACGCTCTGTTATAAACTTTTTAAACCTTCCGCCATATGTAGTATCTATGGTCTGCAATCCTATATTATTACCGTTAAAACCTAAATAAAATGTTCCTGTTGTCTTGTTATTACAATCGTCTAAATCATCATAGCTTACTTCAAGCTCAAAGCATTCCTGATGTGAATTTTCAAACAGTGTCATGCAATAATTCTTTAAGGTATCATACTTTACCGTTATGCCTTTGCTTTCTTCAAATTTTGTCCAAGCATCATCATCCCAGATTTGTGATACTGCTGCTTTTATCCACTTAAAGCTATTTTTTATATTATTTTTAAAGTTATCCCAGTTAAGTCCTGCCGGAGACATTCCAAGAATGTTTTTTAAGCTTTCATCATCTGAATTATTAATATCATTAAAATTAACATCCATCATACACAATATGTCTTTAATATTGCTTGTGTGTCCGGACTGTGCTGTAACATTAACTCCGTCCTGTGATGTGCCTGTACTGTAAATAGACCTGTTGGCACTTACCAATACATCAGCTTCATCTTCAAATTTTGTTACTTTTGTTCTCACATCATCAGGCACTTCAAAATAAAAAGGACTTACTGTAATTGTGGTTTTTCCATTATTTTTTTCAGCCTTTAAGTATTTACCACCAACTCCGCTGCTGCTGTTACAGTATGCTTTTAAATCAGTGTATGCACTTCCCCATTGCAAATCATCTTTTTTCTTGTATACATTGTCGGTATCATATAAATCCTTAACCCAGTTTTCTTCTTCCTTTTCCATCATTTCATACAGATTATACATGACTGTATCTGCATAGCTGTTTGGTTCTAATGCTTTGTCAATCCATTTAGCAGGATTAATTGCATCCATAAGGCTTGAAATACATAATACAATAATAATTATTACATCTATTGCACCTACAATGGCTAATAATAAACCTAACGCTGCTCCAAGTGCAGGAAGAATAACCTTTGAAGCTGCCATTGTTGCTTTCTTTATAACTGCCATTACAGCCTGTCCTACCGGTGTTTTAGCAAGCTTCTGTATAGCTTCATTTTTAAATTTATTGTATTTCCCAAATATTGACTTTTCATATCTGTCAGCCCATTTCACTTTGCTGGCAAGCTTTGCTTCAGCTTTTTGACTCTGCTTTATCTGCTTGTCGGTAAGTTTTCCACCTAAACCTTCATCTTTTTTCTTAGGCTTGCTTTGGGTAGTATGTGTCTTACTGCCGCCGTCCGGTGTTTTGGCATTTCTTATACGTTTTCTCTCGCCTATTCGTATCTGGTCTGCTTTTTTAATGGATTTAACGACTTCTTTTGTACGCTGTGCAGTTGTAACCATCTGATTGATTTCCTGCATAGTTTTCTGATTTTCACCTGTAGGGTCATCTCCTGACATAAGCTTGTTTGTCACAGAGCTTACCGTACCCATTACACTGTTTTTATTAAATCCACCCGGATTAATTGCGGTTGCTTTAAATATTTCAAGCTGTTCTTTAGATATATTAAGCTTTCCAAGCAGCTTAGGATTATTAATAAGTTCATTGATTTTATTAACATCTATTCTGCCACGTTTATCTAAAATATTAATGTTGTTTTCCCTGAACAGTTCAAAAAACTTCTTATCAATCTGTAGTATGTCACTTCGGGTAATTGCATTTTTTACAGACAGATTCATATTAAAACGCTTGTCAATTGATTTTAATAATTTAATGTTACCATCTATAGTAGAAGCTTTTATTGTATTTATACGTTCATTTATTTCGTTTTTAATACAGTCTGTTACCGAATCATTGTTTACATTGTCAGGCTTTTGTTTAAGTTCTTCTGCTATTATTCTGGCAATTGAGCTTTTTTCATCACTTGTAAGACGCATGTTATCTTTAAGATATTCTTTTATTATTTTTTCAAGATGTGCCTGTGAAATTATTGTTGCATCAGGTATTGCTATCTCATTTTTTAAGAATTTATTAAAGTCAGCAAGTTCTTTTTCACTCATTTTCCCAAGAGCGTTATTAAGAAGAGCTGCTGAAGCTGCTATTTTACTTTCGTATATAAGCTTTGTAATTTTATCAATAGTTTCAGCCTGCTTTGCTTTTTCTTCATTTTCCTTCTTAATATGTTCATTCTTATCTTTTTTTATTTTATCTTTAATACTGTCTTTTTCTACTGCTTTTCCTATGATTTTTGCAAGCTGTTTTTTATCATTCTCATCAAAGCTTTTTATATTTTTTAAATACCCCTCAACTACAATACATGAATCAACTTTATATATATCCTGATATCTTGACACATATTTTTCAATGCCGTCATTCAAGTCCTTAAGCTCGGATACATTAAGCCTGTCAAGCATATTTGACAATACATCAGATTTTGCATTTAAAGTCAGGTAATCTTTATCAAAGCCAAGATTAACAGCCTGTTTTGCCATTGACTTATTAAAATCTTTTGCATAATCATCAAAAGCTCCGCCATTTAAAAGTCCTCTGTGTTGTCTTGCATTAAATTCCTGTCTCTTTATTGCAACTTTATCATCAAGTCCATTTAAGGCTAAAATTTCCTGAGCAGTATTCATTTTATCAATACTGTCAGCTATAGCAGTACTGTTATTACTGTTAGTCTGAATATTTAACTCAATTTTATATTCAGGAGCTTTAGTTAAACTTCCTAACGCACTTTCAGATATGCTTGTTTCAATGCCTGCTTCTTTCATTGCATCATTAAACTTTATCATATCTTCTGCATTATTGAATTTATATTCAATAGTTTCAGTTAAACTTCCGTCATATACAAAATCCTTAGCTTGTCTGGCATAAAATACAGCCGAACCTAATGTGTCACAATTCATTAAAAGCTGATTTGTAACACCACTCATTGCATGTCCTTGATTTTCATGCAAGTTTTCTTTTATATCTGATTCAGTTCTTCCACCCGTTTCTGAATACATGGTATGAATATCAAGACCATTAAAAGTAACAATATCAATGTTATTGGTTTTAGCGTATTCATTAATAAAAGCTGCATCTTCCCTTTTAACTTCCGCTATATATATGTCACCTATCTTTACAGGGGATGCTATAATCTGTTTATTATCAGTTTTCATCTGTAACTGGAATGACTGGAAATCTGTTTCATTTTTAAAAGATACTCTGTACGAATTATCTTTTGTAATCGGGCTTTTATATTCAGTTTTATTAATATGTATGTCATTTTTTATGTGGTTATCAGATACATTTTCTACTTCAGGCTGGTCTTTTCTCAGCCTTTCAAACATTTCATCAATTTCTTTATTTTCAGCATCAATAAAGCTTGCAGCAGCAAGCTCTATTGCACTTGATACCACTCCTGTAGCGGCTCTGTTTAACGAATTAAATGTACTTAATTCACTCATAGCTGTTCCTTCCTATAAAACATTGTCAAGTAAATCTGCTCCATCTTCCTTAATGCTTTTTTCTTTATTGGCAATTTCATTTTCATAATCAATTTCCTGTAAAATTTCAATATAATCGACATTTTCGATACCAAAATTAAGATTGCTTATATCATATACAAGCTTAAGTCTGGCTTCTTCTTTTGCTAAAAATACAGGGTCATAAAATGCCATGACATAAGCAAGGTTACTCATTTGTTCCATACCTACAAGCTCAATTACCATAACAGCATCATTTTCCCTGTTATTCATAAAATTTTCAGAGCTTCTTGCAAGCATCATATTCCATATGTTTTCAATTTTTAACATGTCTACTATGTCATTTTTTTCAAATTCAATATTAAGATATAAGCGGTTATCTTTAATCAAAACCCTGCATCTTGGCTTGTCTGTTATCACCTGCTGCATGTTCATTGTATTCATTCTGCCGTTTTCTGATATAACAGCCTGCCTTAAGCTGCATACTACAGTGCTTTTAAGGCAATGCTTAATACAGTCTTTTAATTCATTTAATACATGCTCATCATTACATTCAGTTATTTTCTTTCTCATTTTTATCCTTCCTTTACCGTTAAATTGATTGAAGTATTATCCATTGTTACACTTATATTTTTTTCGTTGTCATTAATAAAACCATTTTTATTAATAATTATTTCATTGTTCTTTATATACGCAAAATCATATAAATTACGGATGTTCTGTTTAATAGGGAAAATTTCAATATCACTATCTGATAAATGAATCAGCTTGCCGAAATTATCAGGTGTATATAAGCCTTCCTGTGTGTGAATGTTAATATTATTTTTCACTGTTTCATCAGTTGGAAATATACTGAAATTAAGTTTTCCTTCTCTTGTAAAACGCATTGATACATTATATTCAACATCCATATATGTGAAATGGTTGCAGTCTTTATAAGTTGTATAATTTATACCGGTATCAATTATTACTATATTAGGTAATGTAACTAATGCTGGCATAAGCTTTGTTGGAAATATATACAGAGTGAAGCTTGTAAACTTTCCGTCTTTTAATGCATTTACCGTAGCTGTGGCAAAATACATTTCTGCAAGGTATTTCTGCCTGTCGTTTTCTTTGAAATTATCAGGCGTTTTTTCTTTTCCGGGTATTAACTGACTGCTATTTTCTTTATCTGATATAATTTTTTCAAGCTTCTTTTCTTTTCCCGATTTAAGACGTTGTAAGTTTTTTTCTTCTTCTAACAGGTCTGCTTCCATTTTAAGCAGTGCTTTTGATTTTTTTACAATATCATTTACTTTTGATATCTGGTTTTTTCTGTTTCTGTCACGGTACATTTCTTCTACAGTTCTGTGACGGAATATTTCAAAATTACTGTTATCATTTGTTTCGATACCATAATATATTTCATATGGAAGCTGAAACATGGAAACATCAAAATATAATTTTAACTTTTGCTTTGTTTTATAATCATATTCATTCTGCAAGAATACAATATTGAATTTTTCTCCCTGCATTCTGAATATTTTGAAATTATCTTTTTTTAATTCTTTTATAATAGCCCTTAAGCATTCATTTCCTTTTTTTCGTGATTCTTTATTTATTTCTTTTACTGATATATTAAAGGCTGCAAGTGTAATATTGCTTGTATTTATGCTTTTAATATATTCTTCAAATCCTTTTTCATTAGGTATATCTGTTAATGTATCAGTCAAAAAAGGTTCATTACATATTTCTTCGTAAGTCATATTTCCTCTTTTTCCAAATTGTCATATAAATCATATTTATTAAGTCTGTCAGCCAGATATCTTAAATTGTCTACTTCGCCTGTTTCAATTAACTGATAAGCTTTTCTTGTTGTAAGTGAAGGGATTCCACATAATGCAGCAAATTTATAAGCATTGTTAGGTATTAATGGTATGTCGTATTCTTCACTTATTTTTTTCATTGTATTAAACCAGCTGTATTCTTTTGTATTGCTAAAAAGGCTTTCCTTCTGGTTATATTCAAAAGCAAGATGATTTAGTATTTTTATACAGTAGCTTTCATAATTATCTATTTTGTCATATGCCGGATTGTTTTTATTTTTCATAAGAAATATTACATATTCACTGAAAAACTCATCTGGTTCAATAGGAATTTTATATCTGTCAATAATATGTTTTGCTTTTAATCTGCTATGCTGAAACTGTTCAACCATTTTATTTAACGAATCATCTGTCATAATTTACACCACCTCAGCTTTTTCAGATTGAGTTATATATGTATTCTTTTTGTAAAACATCTGTATAACATCACCGGCTTCTTCAAAACTGTTTCCCAGACAGTAATTGTCTCTTCCTTTAAAATAAGCCACATTATTTATGAATTTCTTTTTATCATTATTTAATACTATATGTAACATAACCGTATCTCCTTTTTGCCTAAATATACTTAATCTGATTATAGTTCATTAAAAATCTATATTTATATTAAAAAAGCCTAATTAAAAAAGAGAAGAAGATTTTTTCTCCTTCTCTTTTTACTTTATGCCGTTTGTAACGGTTTGCGGTTTTCATCATTAGGGTTCGTACTCATTATCCTGTATAACTCATTATCTTTTGGCAGTTTATAGTCAAACGGTATAAGTACTGAGTTATTATATATAAGCCCCATTCCGGCAGGCTTTTCTTTTATAAAATCTATAAGTGCATCAGACACATTATATAGCTGCTGTATCTGGCTTCTGCCTACAGGAGACTGATTAAGAAAAATAAAGAATCCTGTATTATTAAACATAGCTGTTCCCTGACTGCTTTTAAGCAAATCTGCTACATCCTGAGTAATACCGGTCATAATACCGTTATACTTACGCACACGCTTAAAGTATGCCATGATTGTTGTTGCTGAACTTTCAGTCTGGAAGAATAAGTGGAACTCATCCAAGTATACCCATATAGCCTTGCTCTTTCCGTATTTTTCATTGTTTTCCTTATTTCTTACAATGGTTGTCCAGATGTTTGATAAACATACCTTCATAGCCATTTCCTTCATCTTTTCAGGAAGGTATAAAAGATTAAATACTGTAAGCCTGTTCTTATTTTCAAAATTCGTTTTATGAGCAAATAAGTTATAATTGCCTATGCAGTAAGGTTCAACTGCCATAGCAATCTTATTTCCTTCAGGTGTATTATCCGCTAACAGACAGTCATAAAAATCTACCAGTGTAGGGCTTATGGATGTATCAATATCTACGATATCTCCATTATTTCTACGCTCTGTCATTACTGATATATATTCTTCATACATTTTATTTACTGCTCTGTGGATAACATTAACTTCAAATGAATTACATTCTCTTCCTTTACCTAAAATAGATTCAACAATACCTACCATATAATCACATTTTTCTACTAATGGACTTGCCTTTGGATTAGACCATTCCATAGACATATCACATGGATTAATATGTAAATCTGAGTTAGGCTCTAGGTCAACTACATTACCACCAAAAGCTTCAGCAATAACCCTGTATTCATTTTCAGGGTCAAGAATAATCATGTCATCATCACCATCAAGTAAATTAGGTATAATCTCACCCTTTGTTATAAATGACTTACCTGAACCTGACTGACCAAATACAAGACCATTTGCAAGCTTGCTTCTCTTACGGTCATACATAATCATATTTTTACTAATGGCATTTACACCGTAAAAATGTCCTCTCTTATCAGTAAGCTCCTGTATATTAAATGGGAATAATGCACAGCAGTCATCTGATGTTAATGCCCTGTCAAATGCTATCTCTTTATTTCCAAGAAGAAGTGAACTTAGTAAGCCCTGTTTCTGCTGTCCTCTTAAATTATTAGGATTAACTGAATAATCTCCGCATTTAAGAACATACTGGTTTTCCAAGTCTTTCAGTTCTGCTTCATCTTCTGCAATAAGTGTAATTGTCATGGTTGCATAAAATAACTTTTTACCGTCTACCACAACATCTTTTCTTAACTGTGCTGCTTCATTACGAGCCTGTACCAAGTCCTCATTCATAAGGCTTGGGTCACAGCCTTCCCTATACAGATTTTTACTGGCTTTCATAACATCTGCTTTAATAGAAGTATTCATCATTTTTACATTTCTTATTGCTGTTTTTCTTGGAACTGCTCCAAGCCTTATTGTTGTTACCATTTCATAAGGAAGATTGGTTGTATCTGTTAAAAATTTTGTATCAAGTGACTGTGGCAGGTCAACATAAGAAAAAGTTCTGCAAACCCTGTTGTCTCCCAGTCTTATATATTCAATACCCTTATTAGAACACTTCTCTATAGTCTGTGGTGCTATCAGGTCTTTAGGTGTAATTCCGTTCTTTTTCATAAGTTCCCTGTCAAGTTCTTCTGCTGAAGCACCGTCTTCATCAATTATATTGACTGATTTATATTTTCCAAATTCTTTTTCAAAAGGTACAAGCTGATTACCTTTTAAAATTTCACTCATCAAAGAAAGCCTTGTAAATGTATCAACTTTTTTTACTCCTACTTTGTTGATTCTCTTCATTGATGCATCAAGTTCAATATCAAGTGTATTAAAAGAAGTCTTGGCATCATCAAGGCTTCTTGCCCTTACTGAAAGAATAATATATTTGTTCTTTTCTATATCAGAGTGTCCTTCTGTTATTTTTTTATCTATGATTTTATTATATTCTTCACAAAATCTGTCAGTGCTTATGCCTTTAGGCTTTATATGGTAATTATCCGCAAGATTTTTTGTTGTATTTTTCTTATTTACAATAACAAGAATAATATCTACGTTTTCAGGGAATTTATTTACAAATTTTGTATATTCAACAAGCAAATCTTCCTGTTTGTCTTCCGGTTCAGTAATAAAGTTACTGTCAATAAGCTCATAAAGCTTGCTGTAAGTATCTTTATCAACTTTAATAAGTCCGTCATCATATACTTCTTCAAATTTAAGACAGTCCTGTACGGTTTTATCTATAACCTTCTTCTGTCCTACTGCTTTTTCAGATTTTACAGATGTTTTTGTATTAGTCTTTTTCATAATAGTCCTCACATTCGTATGTTTAATATGCTTCCTATTATTTTTATGTTACCAATTTGATTTGTTTTTAATGCAGCTATGAAATAGATGCAGCTATGAAATAGATGCAGCTACAAAGTAGATGCAGCTACAACAAACAAAACAAATAAAAAAGAGACTACATGTTATAATGTAATCTCTTTTATGTTGCGTTGTTTTCTCGCAATTAGAGCAACAGTCTTTAGCTAACAGGCTCGGTCAAATGATGTGTATACCTGTTACCACATCTGCACTAAAAAGTGTGATTTCCGCATTTTTTAATATTCATTCTATATATGTTACAAAATCAGATAAGAATTTTACTGTGCTGTCTTAATCTTCCATCTGTAATTTCAAAACTTGTGCTTGGAATGTAGTAATTTACAGGAATCTGTGCTGCATTTAATATCTGCAAGGAAATTTCATATTCATCATCACGAATTTTCTGGATATTAATTTCTTCGTATTCCCTGAGCCTGCTTAATGCTATAAGATTTTCAAATATCTGCGTCTGAGTATTTGTAGGAAAAAGTATATACTCTCCTTTATTTGTTTTAATTTCTTTTGTGCGTGTAAGGCTGCTTAGTCTGCTTACATACATTTCAAGCTCCGGGTCGCTTTCTATAATTCTACGCTGTGGTAATATCCTGTGCAAATCCTGCTTCATTTCAATAACAGTTATACCCTTTAAATTACCGGTCATCTTGGCATTTATAAGATTAAGGTTATGATTAGTCGGAAACTGTCTCTGAATTTTATTAATCTGTTCAATTACCTGTCTTGGAAGTGTTTCATGCTCAGATTTTATAATATTGAAATATAAGTCATTTAACTGCTGCAATCTTTCTACAGTATTTATTACTGATATACTGTCAAAAAATCTTGTATCGAACTGCTGTTTATCACATACTTTCTGGATTTTTTGTATGTTTCTTATCAAAATCTGCTGTTTGTTATATAATTCATTAACTTCTTTTTCAAGCTTTTCATTTTTAAGCTGTAAAACAGTTCTTGCACCGTGGTCAGTTGCACCGTTTAGTATCTCACATTCATATCCAAGCTTTTCTGCCATATAATCATAAAGCCTTTTATGCATTGCCTGTAAATATCTGTATGTAATACATTCCTTGCAGCATATCTTTTCAGTTATTTCACCATGTTTTTCTTCCCATTCGCTTATATGCTTAAAATTATTTTTACATTCTTTAGGTCGTCCTTTTGCCACCGGAATAAAATCAAGATGCATATGTGGAGTTGTCTCATCTTTATGTACAACGGCATTGACAATATTTTCTTCACCAAAATCATTTACATAAAAATTATAAACATTCTGGAAAAAATATCTTTCATCTTCTTTTTTTACATCTTTAGGAAGTGTAATAACCATTTCAGCCATTACAATTTCATCTTTTCTTCCTGAATGGTATATCTGCCCTATCCTTGCCTTTGCATCTTCATAATTGCCTTTTTTGAAATGATAGTTAAATATAGTCTTTGAAAGGTCAATTTCTTCATTTGTATGATGCAGTCCGTCATCAGCTGTTCGGTTATTATGTACAAGCAAGCCTCTTACTTTAGTCTTTTTTAATTTATAAAAACTAGCCATGAACTTCACCTGCCCTGTATTCTTCATAACAGTTCCTTATGTTTTTAAGTTCTTCTTCAGACAGTTCATTTCCATAAGGGTTACGTCCAAATCTGAAAGGATAGATAGCACATCCTGTACACTGACAGTTCTGGGCTTCATATACATTACCGGCTGAACAGTCAAGGCATTTACGTTTAATTGCTGCAAGTGGGCTTACCATTCTGCCTATATTGTTTCTATTCATATTTTCCAATTCTTTATTTGCTATAGTTTTATATTCCATATATTCCATATTTTTTCCTCTTATCTGCTGGTTAAATGTTCCTGCCGGCTAAATATTCCTGTCGGTTAAATACTCTGCTAAGACACTTTCACATAAACCGTTTAATTCATTATCGTTTAAAATCCGTCTGTAACATATAAATTTTCCATTCCTGCTTTTTTCATAAACAGACAGACCTTCTGAATCACTTTCAGTTTCAATGCTTATTACGCCGTCTGTGTCTTTTAACATTAATACGACATATTGATTTTTACTGATTTTCAATTCATATTTTTTTAATATTGCTGTTTCAATGCATGTAATATTTTTCCTTATGTTGTTCATTACTTTTCTCCGTAATAGTACTTTAAAAACAATTCCGTCTTTCATATGTAATATGTTACAGTTTTTGAAATTAATTTTTCTTGGAAAATATTACCATTACATGTATTAATTACCATTTAAAAGCATAAAAATAACAGGCATGAACAACCATACCTGTTATAGTTATAATTATTAATTAAACACCATATAAACAACCCGTCTACCGTTATATGATATTTTGTACACAACCTGTATATAATATCATACAACATTTTGATTTTATAAGCAAATAAGCTTAATTATAAGTCTTTTTCAATATTTTTCTTTATTTTTTTATTAGGCTGCTTTGAATCAAAATTATCATGCTCAAGGAAATTTTTAAAATCAATTCCTTCTTTTTTACATAATTCTTTTGCTTCTGAAAGCCAGTCAGAAAAGTATTGAGATTGTGCATCATTAAGTGATTTCTTTATATTCTTTAATCGTTCTATATTCAGATTTTCTATTACACATTCATCTAAAAATGTTTCTAATGCACCTATCTCTTTCCACTTATTGAAATTATCCTTTCCCTCAAGATATCTGATTCTGCCTCTGATTAAATCTGCATAACCCTGTGGAATATGCTGCTGATTTGTAAATATAGTTCTATAATTAACAAGTTTAAACCAGCTATACGAATGAAATCCCTGTTCAATATCACCAAAGCTCTTATAAGGACAGTCTTCATATGTATGATTCTTTGCGTATGATACATTTACTAATTTAAGGGGATACTTAAGCCTGTCTATTTCCCTGTCATAGCATCCGATATCTATGCCTATACTTCTGTTTGCATCTGTAAATTCATCTATTTCCTTAAGATTTGGAAAATCCCCATTATAACACAGGTTATCTTTTACCGTTTTCCCTGCTCCATGAAAATATGGTCTGTCATTATTCCAGAAAGCTAACAGTTCATACATATCATACTTAGGGCTTCCATCCTCTTTTGTTCCTAAGTTACCATAATCCTGATATGTGTCTTCAATATATCCACCGCCAAATTCTTTAGGAATAAGACATGCAAATTTATCTCCACAGGCTATATTTGCTTTTTCTGTATCTACATTTGCTCTTAACCAACTAAATGAACCCATATTTTTTACCTCTCTATATTATCCTTATTACTTTTAATCATTTTTTCTGGTTCTTTTATATATTCTCCTGAATAATCAATTTTTAAGCCTTCATTAAGCATATCTTCGTAATTATCAAAACCGCTTTGTGAAGCTTTGATATCTAAATACTCAGCTAACGGATATGCAATAGATTTATTTCTATAAGAATTATAAACATCAATATACCTGTTCGGATTTCTGATATATTGAAGTTCCCCTTTTATTTTTTCTTCTTTACACCTTTTATATTCCGCAATAGTTTTATCAAATTCAGTCTTAATAATCTCAAGCTCTTTATCGTTAAAGGTTACTTCCATTTCTCCTGCTTCACTAATTTTTAGAATGTTTCCGGCTACATCAGGATATCTTAATTTCAATTCTTCTGTATCATATACAGTTGCAGTCACAATAACCTTAAAATCATCATTAGTCTCAATTCCATAGAAACTAATTTGATAAGTGTCATTATGCCATGCATCTGTATATATTCCTGCTGCCTTAGTCAATTCGTTTGTTTCAACAAGATAAAGAGTTTTTGTTTCATCTTCATCTTCCGTAAGGTCAAAAAAATTAATTGCATCAGGAGTAATACGGATTTTCCCTATAGAAGGATTCTTTGCATTAAACTTCTCTTCTGCTGCCTTAAATCCTTCCCTGTAGGCTTCTTCCCAAACTTTATCTATAAGTTCCATAATCGTTGTTTCTGCTCCGGATGGACTATAATCACTTTTTATATTCCACACTATACTACTTATCTTATCTTTTATTTCTTCTCTATCCATAGTTATTACCTTTCGTAATTATTATTACTTCCATATTCATATCCATGCTTTTTTACATGCATTTCTTTTTCTGACTGTCTGTGTTCCTTAATAAGGTCAATAATTGCCTTATAGTCTTCATTGGTAAGCAGTGGTTCAACATCATCTTCTTCTGCTCTTATGATTTCAGCCTGAATCTTACCGTATATGTCTGCTCCGTAAAGCTTTTCAATTTTAGCTTCTAAAAAGGCTTTCTTTACAAAATCACCGAACCTGTAACTATCTGTTACACTTTTGTTCAAGAAATCTTTAATCTCATTAATATCAGAAAAATAGCTGCTCCAAAGCCATGATGAATTATGTGGTTCATCTGGCATATGAAATTCTACCCAATTTTTTTCAAAGTCCAGTTCATATGTATAATCTTTTATATTCATGCCTAATTCAAGTTTAAAATATTCATTAACATATATATCTATGCCTTTCTTTAATCCTTCTTCTAAATTCATATTAATTTCCTCCTAAAAATTTTAAATTATAATAATCAGACTGCTGCCGGATTAGCTTTTTACATGCTCATCAAGTGTTTTTGTGACAGCGTATATATGTATCCTTCAGTGATTTTATTTCTGTCACAGTCTGCATATATTCGTCTTATCATCTAAAAGTGTCTGATATTTTCATTTTATTTCCTTTCTATCTCAATAAGTCATCAATGCCTTTGCAGCTTTTTACCTGTATTTTAGGTTCAGGCTTTTCTTTGTCATATTTTTCATGGTAAAGTTTTAACATTTCACTGCATAAATCATCCTTCATTGTATTTTCAAGTGCCATTTTTAAAGAAATGGCTTCACAGGTTATATCATTATTCTTATATTCAAAGCCTCTGTTTTCACCATGTCCTTTATAAACAATCATCGCAACATTTCCATATATAACCTGACCTGAAAGCAATGTGGCAAATGCATTGACTTCATTGAATCTGTCGTCTAATAAAAATTCATCATTACAAATCATATCCGTCTTTAAATTATCAAAGTCTGCTCTATGGAAATATGATATTGTACCTTCAACCGTATCACTTAAACTTTCATATCCTGCATAATCCTTAAGTTCTACTTCATCCTTTGGAGTTATAACTAATATCTTTGGGAGTTCTGTATCAAGGACATTGCCTGCTTCATTAAATGTTACATTATATTTATTACAGAAGGCTTCAATGGCATCTTCAGGGCATTCATATCTTTCAGGGTCATCTCCTAATTGTCTCATTAATATGCTTACTTCGCCTCTTGCTGTATCCTTAGCCTTTAACTCCGGTTCACCATAACCTTTATCCATAGCAGCTTTGTATAAATCATCCCATGTACAATTAACCTTCATAATTTCTATCCTCTCTGTATTTTAAATTTTTTTTAATATGTTTTGCTTTTGTCTTAGCTCTACTTTGATTTAATTTTTCATATTCGAGTATTTCTTCATATATATCCTTTGTAAGCTCAAGTACCCTTGAAACTGTAAGAAGACTTATATCATTATCAATAACCTGCATATCTGAATATCTTCCCATGCTTTCCCAAGCTGTAATTTTATTTGAAAGTACTGCCAGTTCACGGTGCTTTGCTGTAAAGCTTTTGTCATATGAATCAACTGATATAAAAAGACTTGCTATATTATGTGTAAAATATTCTTCACTTTTTTTACTTATGCCATATATATTATTAAGATAATATTTTAGACATTTTTCCAATGCCTGCTGTGTATGATATGCAGCCAAATCTTTTAAAAACGGCATGTCATTGTTATCCATTAACATAGCCGCTGTATACAGGTCTGCTTTTATTCTGTCTGTTACCATTGCTATCACCTCATAAAAATGTAGATAATTTTAGAGTAAAACTGTTTATTTTTCATCCGTAGTTTCAAAAATCACTGTTCCATCAGTATCAAATGTTTCTTTCATATCCTCATTCAAGTCATTGTAAAGGAAAATATCACATACATCCCCAACTGTTTTTTCAATGTTTCCATAAAAATTAAAAAGAGTATTATTTGAGCAGTCATAAGGCGTATAAATGCATACCACTAATTTCTCATCTTTTTTAATTACAGCAATACTCTTAATAACATTCTGAACCTTATTAAATTTATCAGCCAGTACCGTAAGTCTGATAAGTTTTAATTTTGTCTGTCCGTTTGCATGTAAATCTTTCATAATAATCTCCAATCAAAATAAGGTTATATAAAACTTTTTGACATCTGTTTCATACAACCTTATTTTATAAAATTTGTTATTTTAATTTATTGACATTAAGCCTTTTTATCCTTTTGAATAAGTTTTTTCATTTACAAACTCAAATCCTGTCTTATGATTGTCTTTATCAAGTATCAGTCTTGCTTTAGACTTCTTTCCGGACTTCCATGTAAATGTATAGGCTTTAGTCTTACCCTTATTTATAAGGTCTTCCAAATCGCTTTCTTTCATCTTATGTTCAAATACATTGAAATCCAGTGAAAAACCACATCCGTCTTTCTTAGGATTACAATACCATCCGAACTTACTTTCAGATAATGCCTTATTGCAGCACGGGCAGTTATGTTCTTTAGTTGATTTACCAGCCTTATTAAAATGTATTTCAGACTTTTCTACATTATTTAATACATTCTTAACTGTATCTTTTACATAACCATCAATATATGTATCAAAATCCTGTGGACTTAATCCACCTTTTGCAATATCTGATAACTTTTCTTCCAAAAATGCAGTCTTTTCAGGGCTTACAAGCTGGTTATCAAAAGCTGCTATTACAGGAATAATCTGTTTACCTGCCTCTGTAGGTGTTACCTTCTGGGTTTTATCTATCTTTATATATTCTCTTTCCGCCAGCTTCTTTATAATATCGCCTCTTGTAGCAGATGTGCCTATACCGCATGTCTTAATCTGTTCCCTTAATTCTTCATCTTCTATTAACTTACCTGCCTTTTCCATAGCAAGTATAAGTGAACCGGTATTATAATATGACGGTGGTGTAGTCTCCATTGCATTTACTTCAAACCGAACATTAGTAATAATCTGCCCCTTAGACACTGCCGGAAGGTTATCAGAATCATCTTTTTCACCATACAAAGCCTTGAAGCCTAAATCAGTCACATGTTTTCTTGTTTCAAACAGTTTTTCCCCATTAGGAGCTGTATAGGTAATTGCAATAGAATCATATGTATATGGTGGCATAAAGACAGCTTTAAATCTATTGCATACAAATTCATATACAATCTTTTTAATAGATGATAAAGAAGCCGGATTATGACTGCCTGTACAATAATCTGTAGGTACTAATGCATAATGGTCTGTAATCTTGCTGTCATCTACATACTTCTTAGGAACTGTCTTACCTGTTTTAGCTTTAATTTCTGCTGCTACGGCACTTGATAATACTCTTGCATCTGTTCTTGGATATGTGATAAATTTCTTTTCATATAATGACTGTAAAACAGCTAATGTCTGGTCTGGACTTATATGTAGTGTTTTTGAACAAAGATTCTGTAAATCAGCAAGGTTGAAAAGTAATGGTGCATACTCTGTTTTCTTTGTAGTCTTTACATCTTCTACCGTAAGTGTACCTGACTTTTTAAATTCTGCCTGTAAGTCTTCTGCATCCGCTTTTTTAAGGAATCCTGTATCATTATATAAAGCCGGGGAATCAAAGAATCTGCTTCCTTCCACAGCTCTCCATTTAGCATTACCTGATTTAATACCGTAATAATCAGTTTTTACAAACTCATCTATTTCTTTCTGCCTTTTAACAATCATTGCCAGTGTAGGTGTCATAACCCTGCCGACTACAATAAGCCCACCACTGGTAAGAGTAAACACTTGCGTAAAATTCATTCCTATAAGCCAGTCTGCAATGGCACGTTTATATCCGCTTGCTATCATATCCTTATAAGCACTATAAGGCTTGGCTGTCTTTATTCCATTTATGATTGTTTCATCAGTCTGGGAATCTATCCATACCACCTTTTCATTTTTTACATTGGAAGGAGTGGTTAAATCATCAAACTTCTTATTAAAAATCTGATTGCGGATAAGAGCCTGTATATAAATACCTTCTCTTCCACTATCACCGGCATAATAAATGGTATCAACATCCTTGGCTTTATAAAGCTTCTTGACAACATTAAACTGTTTATATGTTGTTGGATTTTCTTTATAAACATAGCTTTGTGGGATAATTGGTAATGTATCCTTGCTCCATCTTGCAGGTTTAAAATCTTTATCTGTTATCTTTTTTCCTTCACGCTGTTCATCTACATTTCCTAGTGTAATTAAATGCCCTACAGCCCATGTAATCTGAATATCTTTTCCAAGTACAGGTGAATATCCTTCCAGATATCCGTCATTTTTAGTTCCCTTAACTTTAAGTGCCTTGGCATATGTCATTGCTACACTGGGTTTTTCTGTAATAAATATATCCATATTATATTCCCTTCTTTATTATTAATTATTAATATGAATTAATTGTATCAGTCTGATAATTTTATTTATTATAAAAAAGACTAATTAAAATAACCGGCACATAAAGCACCGGTTTGTTTTCATTATTATTCATCTTCTTTATTATAGGCATCCAAAAAAATATCGTCTGAAAATTCATCTTCAACTGAAGCTATGTAATCCTTATATGCAGTTTTTCTTATTTTTTTCTCTGATATTTTTTTCTTAGCACTGTTTTCTTCTATTTTTTCAAGTGTTTTTTTACCTATCTCAGTTTTTTTAAGCTGCTTTTTTAACTTATCTTTTGGTTTTTCCGTACTATCCTTCTTCCTTATAAGGCGGTAAACATAATAAGCAACAATAATCATAAAAACTGCTGTCAATTTTAAATAATGTGTATTATCTGATATAACAGCCGCAATTATGGTAAGCAGCATAAAAAATAAATAAACAATTGTATTTTTTATAGATTTTTGTTTCTGCGATAACATACTTAACTCTCCTTATCTTTTAATCAAACGGTAACTCTTCATCATCCGTATAATCAGCCTTTAAGAATGGATTTTCTTCATTATCCGTAAACATGGATACCTGCCCGTTAGTTTCATTATTATCCGGTTCTGCCTTAACAGCATTTTCAGGACATTGGAATGTAGCCCACTGTTTTTCTATTTCATCCTTAACCTGACTTCTTTTTTCAAATTCATTTATAAGTTCATTTTCAAATCTTGTAGGATTTTCTATTGTAATTATTATTATTCCGTCTTTTCTTATTATATCTGTCATTTTTCTCATCCTTTCTTATAGCTTCAGTATATCAGCATGTATCAGATTAAATATTGTAATTATGCCTTTTTATATCTCACATACCAGACGAATGAATGTGATTATGTTTTTGATTTTATGAAAAACATAAAGAAGTGAAGTTTATTTGCTTTGTTTCCTAAAAAGTGAAGTGAATTACAAAAGTTTGTTTTATTAGAGCAGCTACAAAGTAGATGCAGGTATCATAAAGCAAACTTTTATTTGATTGATTTTGTTTTCAAATTTTTGGAAACATTAAGAAATCAATCAAATTTGTAACATACATAAAATGTAAACAGATAAACCTATTTTTAAAGGAGAAAATACAATGGAAATTATTGAACATTACGGTAAAGCTATTATTGCATTAGGAGCTATTGCAGCAGCAGTTACTATACTTGTTTTCGTGACAAAAAAGATTTCAAGCAAGACCACATCAGCAGTTAGTAGCATTAATTATGATAACACAATTAAGGAAGCTGCATCTGAAGGCGTTACTGGAGAAACTAAATAATGAAAATAAAGTGGACAAACAAAATCAGTGGAGATACGGGCTATGTAAAGAAAATTCATACAGGCGGAATTGAAAATACATGGTTTGAAAATACACCTGATTATGACGAAGCATGTAATTATAAAAAGCCGGATGGAATTATTAAAAAGCTTAATAATATCTGTCCACAGAACTGTTATGAAACAGTATAAAAATGCAATAATACCAGTAGGAACAGGGCTTGTAATTCAAGTCCTGTTTTTATTTTAAGAAAGGAAAAATTATGAATGGAAACTGTCATTTTATTTATGCAGGTGCGGTAACAGGAATGCTTGCACTTAATATTGATAAGCTGCCTTTAGGTATGGAAAACAACAGTACTACTGCTGCCCTGTTAATTCTTGGCGGACTTATAGGCGGAATATTTCCGGATATAGATAATCCAAACAGTTACATGGGGAAATTATCTGTTCCGGTATCAACATGCATTGCAAAGATTAGTGAAGGCTTTGGAAAAAAAGGAAAAAATCATCGTGGAATTTTTCACGACCCTTTCATTTATATTTTAGGGCTTGTTTTATCCTATTTTTTATGAAGCCCCTTACAGGCTTATTTATAGGATGCCTGACACATGTATTCTTGGATATGTTTAATCCGGCAGGTGTGCCTTTTATGTTAGGAACAAAGCATTTACATCTTGGCAAAATATACAGTGGAAGCAAAGAAAGTGTTATTTTTACTTGGATTAATGTGGTACTGACATTATGCATAGGTATTGGATGTTTTCTGTTTATTTATTAAACAACATTCTGTATGCAAAATACAATTAAAGAACAAAAATATTCAGATAGCTGTTGTAAAAGAACTTTTTTACATCAGTTATTTTTATGTCTTTTACTATAATTTCATTAATGAATAAAAAAACAGAGGTGAAAGATATGAGTGTATATGATTTACCGGCAGGATTTGCCAAGAATTATGAAATTATAAAACAAAACTATTATCAGCGTATAAATGATTTGAATGAACGTATGAAATTAGCCCGTAATGATAACGTATGGGGAAATTTATCTGAAATCAGAAATGAAAAGGTATTTTATAAATTGTTTTGTGAAAAATTAATTAAAGAAGCAGATGAATCTATAAAAAGATTAAAATGCCCTGAATTTAAAGATGCACTTAAAAGAGCTACAGGCGGAAAAGTTTTAAAGGATAAACTTAATAAAGCAGATGAAGAAATGTTTATTTCTATTTTAAAGGTTTATGCTAATGTCCTTAATGATTCGGTACGGCTTACAAATGAAGAGCTTATGGAAGTATACGGTAATGGTCTTTTTATGGATTTTAAACACATTAAAGAATTAGCAGACAGTTCACTTTCATCCAAGCTTACAAAAACACTTATAGCACAGATTGAATATAGGGAATGCGTGGATAAAGCTGATTATTTATTTACCGTTAATTATAAAAAATTCAAGAATGACGGATTTTTAGAAGCGGATGATATTAATAAACACTCTTATACTGTCCGTGATGAAGGCATACCGGAAAATTATACTGTTGATGATAAGTGTTTTGATTTTGATTTTAGTAATTTGGAAAAATATGCTCAGAAAATTATAAATAATTACAGTTATATGTATGTTAAAGCTCCCTCTATGGATTTTTCTTTGCCTTTCTTAGTTCCTGATGAAAATGGCGGGTCAAAAATATCTGCATTATTAGATTATGATAATGTGATTTCCATTAATGATTTGTCTGATACAAAAATGATGAGTGAAATTTTACATATTGATGAGCCTTCCACTGTTCTTGAAGCATCATATGAAACAACCATATCAGAACCGGCATATGACAGCAATAAATTAAATCCGGATGAAAAGTATATTGATATCCACAGAGTATTATCTATTGATTTAGACAGCTTCTTTAAAGATGGCTATAAAGGGTTAAATGATGCATTTGGAAAAAAGGATAAAGGTATTCCTTTTATTAAAGCAAAAACGACAAAAGCCGTTAAACAGTCTTTTGACAGGGCAAATTAAAAATGAAAGGTGGATAAAACTATGATTAAAGAATATTTAAACAAAAGAGATAACTGTTTAAGAGAACTGTTTCTCGACTTAAGAGAAATGACACAGGAATCTATAACGGAGGCTATTAATATTATACCTCTTGGAACACTAAATGATATTACACAGTATGCAAAATACCAGTTTTCTTTTACTACTCTGAATGATTTTATAAGATGCCTGCCCCATTCTAATGATGGCAAAGTACGTTATGATACATTCTTAAAAGACGCAAAGGCTTATGAAAATATAACAGATGTATTGTCACTAGCAGCTAAGAATTACATTAAAATTCTTAATTCGTCTGACCTTTATCCTGATACTGTTGCAGATGGGTTAGAAAATCATGTATTTGGAACTGCTTTTGCATATGAGTTTTTAGGAGTTATGAATAGTGAACTTAATTATGATGAAAAAAAGCTGCTTCTTACTTATGCATATTCATCCAAGCAGGAAATGGTTAAAAACATTAAAGAAGTACTTACAAAGGAAGAAGTTTTTAAACTTGTTAATCCGGACTGTCAGAGATTATCAGATAACTGGCTGATTAATGATATTACTGATTTAACAGCTGAATTAAAACCATTTAAGAATAAGGAGAGAGAAACATATGGACGTTAATAATATTTTAGACAAAATTAAAGAGAATACATTATCTGAAAAAACATGGAATAAAACAACTGCTATAAGCTATGGGAAAAAGAATACTCCAAGTATTTATATAGATATGGATGGTACTCTTGCCTACTTTTATAAGGATGGTCGTGGGTGTACATATGAGCAGATGTTTGACCCTGATTTACATTATTTTTGGAATTTAGAGCCACATACATATATGATTTTACTGGCAAAGGAATTAAGTAAAACTGAAGATGTCTGCATTTTAAGCAGTGCTGCCTTATCTACTATTAAAGATAAATATGAATGGATTAAACAGTGGATGCCTTATATCAAAGATGAAAATATCTTCTTCTGCCCTCTTGGTGCGGATAAGACTAAGTTTGTTAAGGATAATGCAGATATATCAATGCTTATAGATGATTATAACCCTAACTTAAAGAACTGGGAAAAAGCCGGTGGTATACCTGTAAAGGCTGTTAATTCGATTAATTCACCAAGCCTTGAGTTTCAGAATATACGAAGCTATGAAAAGGAAAAGGCAATCATGCTTCTGGGAAAGCGTATTTATGATATAGAAATTAATGGACGACCTTTTTTGAAAATTTTTCTTGAAGAAGATGTAAATATGATTAAAGACTGCCTGTATAAAGGTGTAAATAGAAGCTGGGATGACAGACAGGCTGATGACGGCTTTAGGACAAGTTATTATGCTAATGAATCTAAAGAACAGGAAAAGAAGAAAAATAGAGATTATGAGAGGTGATTGTTATGTTTGCTACAAATATTGATGCAGAAACAACAGATGAAAAAGTGCAGGCATTGCTTGATTACTTAAATGAAGAAAATGGTACAAAACTTAAAAAAAGGGATATTAAGATTGAAGAACAGCCGTATTCAAAATCAGGGGCTTTATATCATACTCCATTTGGTACATATAATGTACTTACGGATTCAGAAAGCTATGATGCAGCTTATCAGAGAATTAATGATATATGGGATGATTTAGGATTAGAAAGCTTCACTCCTAATGCTCAAATTTATATAAGGGATAATTTTATTGAGCCTACAGACAGTCTTGATGAATATATGGAAGAAGATTTCTATGAATACTATACAGATATCGAATCCGAGACAGACCATTTGTACAGCATTTTTAGTGATAGATTGCAACAGGAACTTGCTGAAGTAGATGGTTTCTTTAAGAATGATATGCAAAGATATCTTGACCTTAATGAAAAAATTGATGACATTAATTCTGATTTAGATGATGTAAAGTTTGATATTAAAAAACTGAAAGAGAAAATTGCTAAAGAAGAAGACAATCCATATAAGGATAAGCTTGAAGATGATTTAAGTAACCTTGAAGATGAAAAGAACCGCCTGACTGCTGAACTTGACGAAACACAGCTTGAACTTGAAGACTGGGATTTTACAGAATGGTATGAAAATTATGAAAAGAATAAGGATAACCTTATAGATAAAGCCGTACAGACAAAAATGGCAGACTGGGATAATTCACTTGAATGGTACTTGGACGAATTTGGTAAAGGAACAATTGGTTATCTTATTAATAACGGACTGGCTAAAATAGATATGGATGGACTGGTTGATTATATCATTGATACAGACGGCAGGGGATGTGAACTTGCAGGCTGGGATGGTGTAGAAAACGAGCAGGATGATTTCTATATCTATAAGCAGGATAATGAAGTATATAAAAAGCCAAAAACAAGAAATAAGGAAGCGGAGAAAACAATCGCTTAAAATAAATAAGCGTATAAGGATTATATAAGCATATAAGTCTATCAAGTTATGCTTTTTATGTTTATACTTGTACGCTTATTAATTTTAAAAAGGAGAAAACTTATGGATAATAATATTATAAAAATTACTGAAGTGAATAAAAGAATTGATGAAGACATCAATAATTTTAAATTATATGTACAGCAGAAATACAATAAAAAATATACTGAGCTTGCCTATGGCAATATAAAAAATGCCAAGTATTATCAAGGCTTGGGCGAATTATCAATGCTAAGGGATATAGCTGTATTATCAGATGATTTTTTTGACCATACAAAAGATAATTTTAAGAGCCTTTCTGAAGGCTATTTGCGGGTCATAAGAGAAAGAGATGATTTAAAAGCTGAAATTATAGAGCTTAAAGGCAGACTTAATGGCATTGAAAAACCTGAAAGAATTAATCAGGTTAAAAATGAAGCTGAAAATTATCTTTCTGATAATGAAAAAACACCTATGACACATACTGCAACAGATAAAGAAATAGAAAAAGCTGTAGCAGATGTTTTAGACATGAAAAAAGCTACTCCATCATTTTTAAAGGGATTTGCATATGCACTTGAAGACACTATAGTTACAGCTTTAATAAAAGGATATGTTGAAACCTTTATGACTGTATTTCCGGAATATCATGTATCAAAAGACAGAATAGCTGATATCATTTGCAATACGATTTTACATACGGATAATAAGATATCAAATAAATTGCTTAATGATAAAAATGTAATTAATATTTATGGAAACAATTCAAGAAACGTAGAGAGATTATTGCGGCTTGATGATTATGTCAAGAATCCTGAAACACTTGCAATACAGCGTAATCTTATAAACATCAAAAAAAATGGTGCGAAGATGTTAAATTATGCACCTGATAAGAATGTATTTACTGATAAGCTTTTTGAATCATTATATGAAGATATAATAAGACAAATTAACCATGCGGAAGGTCGCCCTGATGAAGCACTCTCCCATTTGTATGATTCAGAACAATATCATAAAGAGCAGGAATTTTTGAAAGAACTTATTGTAATTGAACCTGTATATGTAGACCATACCGGTACAGGATTCCTAGTATTTAATGATAATGATAATAAGTTTTTACCAGACAGACTTGATGTTAAAAATGCTTCTTCTGCCATTTCCTTTGCTCATACGGTAAGTACATTCCTTGAAACACATAAGGATGTTTTAGCAACTCTTCTTACTGATATGGATATTTCAATGGAAGCTATAAAGGTACAGATTGACAGAGCTGTGCTTTTATACAAGAACATGGAAGAAAATATTACTGAAGCAGTCAAAGAATATGAAAAAACTGTTAAAGAAAATAAACAGCCTGAACATAAGAAGCAGAATATATTAGAAAGATAAAGGAGATTTATTATGACAGATTTTAATAAACAAAAAGAAAACACAAAAAATTTTTTTAATGCATTAACAAAGATGTTTGGCGAAGATTCACCGGCATCTACTACTGCAAAGGTTATCTTAGATAACTGTATGACTGCATATGATAATGCAGAGAAATTTAAACGTGGACAGACCGTATATCATGTATTAACTGATACGGATGGAGAAAACTATATCCGTGAAGAAACACTTACAGGACGCACTACCCTGTCTGAAATTGATTATTTCAAGGATAATTTAGGTACAACAGTTTTTACAGATAAATTACAGGCAGAACAGGCATTAAAGACAATGGGAAAAGCAACACAAACAAAAGACCTTTTTGGCATTACAGAAGGCGTATTCTGTCAGCAGGTAAACTGTCGAGGTGCAATCGGCGGCGGTTTATCAGGAGCTATTAATAAAGTATTTCCCGCTGTTGGTGAAAGATATATGAAGGTATTTGAAGAAAATCATGGTATATCAGGCAGATTATTTGGTGGTTATGACTTTGTAAGGGTTACTGATAATTTAACGGTAGCTAACATTTACAGTCAGGATAAGTATGGTAATCCGGAACATACACATGAGATATATACAGACAGAAAAAAGCTTCTTAATGCTGTTAATTATATCTGTGATATTTTCCCAAACCGTAATGTATTTATTCCAAAGGAAATAGGCTGCGGACTTGGCGGCGAAAACTGGGAAGAAATACAGGATGCACTGTATAAGCTTAATAAGGATAACCTTTACATAGTTGATACATGGACTAAAGCCCTTACCAAGTGCCAGATTACTCTTCCACCAAAGGCAAAGGCTAAAAATACAATAGGCAGAGAAATTTGATTTTATTACAAAGGGTGACAGTTTACTGCCACTCTTTTTTATTGCATTGATAATTTCCGACCTAAATTATTAAAAAAGCTTCTTTGCTAATTTATAAAATTCAAAAAATATATAATATCCACAAATACATATAGGCTTTATAATCCCTGCAACATCAGAACTTTTTTAGTACATGTTGTTATAAGGCAGATATGTAAAAATATAGAAATGAGGATTAATTTATGGAAAAGAACACAGAAAAGGATGCAGAGATGCTTGAATTTGAATTTTTGGATGAACTTGAAGATGAGCCGGAAATTCCTGATAAGGTTAATTATGAGAATGAATATTATGAATATTTCAAAAATATTAATGAAATCATCAGAAATTCAGAACATCCTAAGTGGGATATTGTTAAAGCTACAATTAAAGAAGCTGCAAGAGATACTTTTGAGAAAATCAGCTTCGGAGTAACTAACAACAGGTTTGTAAACGAATTTAAGAACAGATGGAATGCAATGGCTTCTAAAGGCTATGCTTTTAAAGAAAATACCAAAGAAGGTATTAAAGCATATATTAATATGTCAAAGTATGAAATGTTTTTGACTAAATATAACAGGTTTATAAACAGGGAAAAGCCTAAGCTTAAGATTCCTAAGATTTCTTTATTTGAATTTTCACTTAAAAACACTCTTATTGATATGATAACAGATAAGGTTATTGAAAGGCTTGATAAGGATACTTATAGCTTTGTTATGAATAACTCAAATGAGGATGTTAAACATACTGTAAAAGGATTAACTAAAGAAATGATGGATAATGGTGAAATAACTATTGAAAAGCAGGCTGTAGACATCTTACAGAGTAAATATAACATTCCTGAATCTGAGCTTAAAGATTTTCTTGAAAGACATGCTGTAGAAAAAGTTACTGATGAACCTGTAAAGGTAGAAGTTCCTGAAGCTATTGAAGCTTCAAAAAAAGATGAAATCTACAGGCAGGGTGATAAATACTTCCAGAATGGAAAGGAAATAGATGACGGTGTATTTATTAATACTGTCCATCTTAACGGCAAACATGCTATGGACAATATGTTTAAATACACGCCTAACCTGCTTAATGAACTTCTTGATACTACGGTAGATTTACACAGTATGCGTGACAAACTGGATAATACTGAACTGAGTATTATGAACAACATAGACACTTTTTTCAGAAGCATGATAGACCGAGCTTCATTATATGCATATGAAGAAGGTGATGATATACCGTTTGATAAAATGAAGGAATTAAACGGCATAGATTTTACAAAAACAGATGCGGCTGTAGTTTATAAGTTTCTTAAAGAAAACAGTGCTTCAATCGTAAACGTAATAAGCTATGATGAAAGCAATCATATACCTCTTAACACATCTGCTTATAACAGAAGGCTTTGCAAAGAAGCTGTTTATAAGATGAATGATTATATTAAGACTCTTGATAAGGATAATGATAAGAATATTAATACAGTTCCATTTAAGAAAGAATCTTTTAAAGATAAAAACGACAGAGTTAATCAGGTTCGTTAAATTATATAAGCATAACTTGATTAGACTTATATTAGATTTATAACAATCAGACATATATTATCAAATGGCACATTAAATTAAATCTTAACTAAACTTAGACTAAATCTTGACTAAACTTAGACTATTTTAATTAAGTGTGCCATTAATCTGAGGTGAGAATTATGAAAAATACTAAAAAAGATATAACATATAATGAAATGATAAAAAGAGGCTATCTAAAGGTAACATTAAGTGAAGAAGATTTTATTATATTAAAAGCAGACATTAAAGATAATAAATATGAATATAATGGCAAAACTTATGATGTAAAAAATCCTGAAGAATTAATAAAATATATTGCAGACAGAACAAATGCTGCCGTAACACTTAATTTAGTTACTGCTCCTACTGCTACTGAAATAGCACATCAGAATCTTTTTGATGGTGTTGAAAGTATGATGAACAGTGAAAATTATAAGAATTTTCTTAAAATGTCTGCAAACCTTGCCGGATATTCAATGAATAATAAAATACTTATCTTCTCACAATGCCCTACTGCAAGTGCAGTTATGAGTGCTAAACAATGGCATGATAAATTTGAGCAGAAAATAAAGAAAGATGAAAAAGCTTTATGGATATATAAGCCACATATGTATAAGACAGATGATGAAGGTAAAGCATTATTATTTTTACAGCGTTTTCTTCCTACTGCTACTATTGAAACATTACAAAATTACAGACATGGAGATACATATACAATTATATCCGGTTATGGTGTTGCACCTGTATTTGATGTATCACAGGTTGAACCTGAAAAGGATAAACCATTGCCTGATATAACCATCAGAAAGCAGATTGACAGTTATTTTGAAAATTCAGAAAAGATTATTGATATGCTTATTAAATGCTCACCTGTTCCTGTATCATTTAATACACTTGAAAGAGATGGCATATTAAATAATGCATATGGATATTATTCAAGAAAGCAAAACAAAATAGTGCTAAGGGAAGGTATGTCACCTGCTGACACAATACAGGTATTATCCCATGAAATAGCACACAGCATTATGCATAATCAGGAGATGCTTGATAACGAAACAAGTTATGATTTTACAAAATCAATTAAAGAGATTGAAGCAGAAAGCGTAAGCTATATATTTTGTCAGAGATTAGGTCTTGACACTGAATGTACAAGCTTTGGATATCTTTCAATGTATCTTCCACAGGATAAAGAAAAACGTCTGGAAGAATTAAAAAAGACGTATACAAGAATAGATACCTGTGTTAAGGAATTATCTGATAAATACGATAAACAGATGGAAGCTGATAAACAGCCAAAAACACAGGTTAAGAAAAAAGCAAAGGAAAAGGAAATTGACAGGGCTTCTTAAGGCTCTGTCTGATTTTCTTTAAAGGAGAAAATAAAAATGAATGAACTAAAAAAATTTGATAAGACTTATGATTCATTAATCACTATCGGTCAGGAAATAGGTAAGATGTATGGAGACTTTTATAACTGCGTAAATTATACAGTCAACAAAGAAGAAAGCATTATAGGCTTTACTTATTCATATAATGGTAAAATTTCAAGGAAAGATTTTTCCATAGATGATTTTAATGCAGCAACTAATATGGACATACTTGAAATTTTTGATAATTTGAACCGTCAGTATGATATGGAATTTCTAAAACTGGGAGAACGCATTGCAAATGACAGGTTTAAAGGCTTTATCTGTACGGATTATATTATAAACCGTGACAGCCATACAGTTACATTTAAGCTTGCGGATGATGTTTTAGATACTACTGTTGATATGTCATATGATAAGCTACAGTCATTATATGGAGTTGATGTTGGCAGGACTACGAAGACAATTGAAAACAGTATAACAAAAGATGTCAGACAGCATGTAGAAAAAATTGCTAAAACATTAAAAGAAGTTGATATAAAATCGGACAATGAAATAAAAAATACTATTAACTTTAATAGGTGTTCAAAAGAAAATACATTTTTATTAAACTGTGTCAACCGTTTAAGTAATGTAACACATGCCATAAAGAGTGGTGTAGGAAAAACATTAACAAATCAGTTACAGGCTACAAGGCAGAATTTAAAGGCAATGGGAAAAACATTATCATTAGCATATCAGTGGGGAAAAATGGAAATCAGTATAATGTATTTGCAGGCAAAGGATGCTGCTGTCGGATTTGTGAAGCGTAAAACAGATTTTGATATAGATAAAAAAACCAGAGATATATTTCATACTAATCTTAATAATCCAAGAGAAGTTGTAGGTGATATATTAACCGGTATTGCTACTGCTGTTATATTTGGTCGTAATTCAACTGAATTTAAAGAAACAGATTTTGGAAGAGGAATAAAAAATTCTCTTCTTAAAAATGCATACAGAGTATATGGTAAGGATAGCCACGAATTTAAACGTATTTCAGAACAGTTTAAAAAAGAGGATAAGGATATTGACCTTAAAATAAGAAAACTTGACAGAAAGCTTGGCATAGAAGAAAATAGCATTGATAATGTTTTAAAGATGTATGATGAGCTTAATACAGCACTTGGAGAGATAGCTGACTGCACATCTGAAGAATTATCCAAAATATATGCCAAGCAGACAGAGCTAACTGCGAGTATGCAAAAGAAAGTCATTAAACAGATGAGCAGGGAGTAATTATGAATCAGAGAAAAGCTGAAAAATTAATGATAAAAGAAAGTGAATTAGTAGATAAAATCAATGAATACAAGCCGGAATTTCGGGCAAATCTTTTAAAGCACGGACTTGTAGATGAAAACTATCAATATATTAAGGAAGAATATAAAAAAGAAGCTGTTAAATGTATGCCGCCTGAATATGCCAAGCTTTGTAAACAATTAAAAGCTGTAAGAACTAAAATGTATAAGATGGCTTTACAGGAAAAAAAGATGGTTATGAAAGCTTTTAATTTGACTGAAGCAGACTGGAATGCTTTAGGAGATGAACCTGAACAGGATAAAGATAATACTTCCCCATCCTTTGAAAGCTTTAAAGTATCTGAAGAAGGATTAAAAAAACTTGCACATCTTGCCGGATTTGATAATCCTGAAACGGCTGATAAAGATATAATACTGACTAAAAATAATAAAAAAAATAAATCTGTAGAACGTATCTGATTTTATTATATTATACTTATTAGATTTTTAAGGTATGGATGAATACAGTTATTATGAACAGAAAAAGAGTAGGTAACACTGCTCTTTTTTTGTTATCCAAAAATATCTTTTATATAAAACTATTGTTAATATAATGGTTTTATTTCTTTATATATTTTTTAAAAAAGACAAATCATATAATTTTAAAACTCCCATTTTTGTAAAATAAAAATATAAAAATAAATAACAGGTGGTGAAATTTATGGATAAAGACACATTAAAGAAATTTTACAACCTACATAAGAAAGATATTCATACTGCCTACAGTACAAAATATGCAGAAAGAACGAATGAGCAGCAAAATTTAATCCGGGCATTTTCAGACATGTATAAGGAAGTATTTGACTGCCGCCCCGTATATAAAAAAGATTTGCAGATACTTGAAGATAAACCGCCTATGAGATATATAGATGCACTTAATCTTTTAAAATCTGCTATTAACTGTCATATAATACAGCTTTCCAAAAACGGAAATCCTGTTGTATATCGTAGTACTACTGCTTCCCTGCCAGACGGAAGGAAAACAAATTGGTATGAAGAGGATATGGAAACATTGGTACATGAGCTTATGTGGGATATTGATGCACAGGATTTATTAAAGAAAATGATACCGGAAGAAAAAAATTCTAAAGCAACTCAGAAAAACAAAAAGGAGCATGAAGGACATGAAATTTGATAATAAAGATATAAAAATAAATATTTCAACTTATTCAGATAAGCATTTATGTATAAGCCTTGAAACAAAAGAAGAAGGATTTGGAGAACCGGTTGCAGTTATTACTAAGGATTTTAATACTTCACTTCAGCCTTATACACAGTTTATTACAGATAAAGAAATTTTAAAGCTGCTTGAAAAAGAAGATTTAGGATTACTTGCAGGAACAGGACTTAAAGGCACAGATACTTACCCGCTTGTTATGTTTAATCCGCAAAAATTAGCTGAAGAAAACATTGAAGGACTGGAAGTATATGAAAGACTTAATAGATTAACAGAAAATGATAGAAAAGATTATTCCATGCATTATAAAGCCGTAAAAAATGCCAAGAGAAACAGGGTGAATGAAGTTGAATATGAACAGTAATGAATACATTGAATTAAGAAAAAAAGTTGAAGAATCACTTAGCAATGCTGATACTTCTGTACTTCTGCATATTAATGATTTTGGGCTTGAAGGTACATTTAAGTACACCAACATAAGCAAACTCTGTAACAGCATAGATGATTTTCTTGATATACAGGATTTTATATATGGATATTTCAATGTCAAAGATGAACAGATAGAAATTAAAACACTTGAGCTTGAAGGAAATACATATGTTCTTAAAGAGTTAAAGCTTGAAAAAAGCGACATTAAGAATCAGAAAGACTTTTTTAAGGCATTTGATAAATTTCTTGAGGATACAGGTATTGATTTTAAAATGCAGAAAGGCATTGGATGGAAAAGTTACATTACTCCCCTGCTTAAAATGTATATGTTTGAAAGGCAGAATAATACTCTTAAAAAAATAAATGCCCGTATTTTTTTTAATTATGACCGAATAGGTAACATAATAAATATGGAAAAACTGTATCAGATGAGATATGAAGATGATTTAAAAAAAATTACATCCAGTACGGCTTCTAAAAACATGCCGGATATTGATACAGGTCTTGGTAAGCCTTTAAAACTTGATTTAGCTAACTATAACACATACAAGGATATGGTAAAAGTTGATAAAGGTTTAAAAGCTTTGTGGAACAATGATGAAACATATCTTAAAGATAAGGCAGCTTTTTTAATAAGGGTTGAAGATAATCTGGGAATCAAGGTATGCAATATTTTTAACCAGCTTATGCTTAATAATATTGATTTTGAAATAAGCATGATGAGAAACAAAGATATAATCAAAAAACAGTCAATTATTAAAAATAAAAAGGAGAAAAGCTTATGATGTCAAATTTTGCAAATCCTTTTCTTGCACAGGCAAAGGATAATAATGGAAACTTAAAAATGCTTGAAGATACAATAAGAAGCCATAAGGATTATTGTATTTTTGGAATTGCAACAACAGGTATAGATGATGGGGAAACTGAACACTACCCTACTAAAATTGTATTAAAGAAAATGAAATATGATGTAACAGCAAGATTATATGCTGAAGATTACAGTCTTAACCTGACTGTTAAAGCACCTGACTCAGCTGTAAGTGCTGCATTAGAAAATGAGCGTTATGATGCACTTAAGGAAGCAGGCATTTATAAAGACGATTATGTAAAGGGCATAAATGTTAAATCTATTGAAGAAACCCAGAATGAAATTAAGTATTTCTTATCTTCTCTTGGCGATACAGTAATGATTGCACAGAGCAATATTGATTTTTCAAAAAAATATCTTGAAAAAATCGGTTGTGAAGACATTATTAATGGCAGAAATGTAATTGATTTTACAAAGCTTTTAAAAGAATACTTTGAAGGCAAGGATGATTCTTTAAAGAGATTTTCACTTGACAGCGTATCAAAATATATTAAAGCACCAAGTCTTACAGAACAGGATTTATCAGTAAAAAAGGTAAATCTTGCAAATGATATCATTACATATATCGGAAAGCAGGAAGATATTGTAAGTAAAATGGCTGAACATATACAGGCTGAAGATAAAAAGAAACAGGCTGAATATGATGCATTTGTTGAAGAAGGCAAAGCAAAATATGCAAATGCAGGTTATAAAGATAAGTTTGATATGCTTATAAACAGAAGTAACTTACAGACAGATGTTAAGAATCAGAAGGACTTAAATACATTACAGGATACATTAAAGAATAATAAGGATTATTGTGTATTACAGATTGCCACAACAGGATTTAAACCTAGCGAAGCAGACATAATCAAGCTTACATGTATCTATATTAAAAATAATGATGGTAAATACAGACCGGCTGATAAGCTTGAATTTAATATTGCGGCATCTCCACAAAATATTATCAAAGCAGAAAATAACAAGAGCTATGATTATTTTGGTGAAGCAGGTATTGATTTACAGGCTTATAAAAATGGTGATTTTGTTTCAAAAGAAACTGCCGTAAACAGTCTTAATGAGTTTTTATTAAAGTATCCATGTACTCTTGTATGTGGAAGTGGTACTGATTTTACAAAGAGATTTCTTGACACATTAGGACAAATTAAGTATCCGGAATGCGTGGACTTTAATCAGGCTCTTAAGGAATTTGAATACAATGCCATTATGGAAGGTTTATATGAGCCTATAGCCCTGCCTACTAACTTCAGTTTAAAAGATGTATGCGAGGCAAGAAAAAATGCTCTAGGCATTGATTATAACCTTACAGGCACATTTAATAAAGCAAAGACAGTTGCAGTACTTATCAATGAAATAGATAAGAGCATTGAAGGCAGATTAAAACCTGTTTTAATTCAGGATACCAAAACTGCTGTAAACGAAAGCATTGATACAGAACATACAGACAGTTTAACTGACGCACCGATTGAAAAAGAAACTGAATTTGATGATTATAAAACAGAAAATGCAGAAGAATACATTGATTTTGGTGAAAATTCAGGTGAATACAGCCATATGTATGAAAACACTGAAGAAACTGTCGATTTTAATTTTACAGCTGATACATCTGATTATGAAATCGAAGACTTTAATAACAATGAGCCTGATATACCGCCTGAAGTATTTGTACCATATGATGAGCTTCAGGATATGGATTCTGATACAACTGAATCTGCTGTTAAAAATCATACAGAACCGGTAGCAGCTATGATGGAAAATGACAATGCAGACAGTACTGTAAGACAGATTTATTCAAATTTAAAAAATGACCATGTTGATGTAGTCACCGGTAATGTAACCAAAATAGGTGAAGCTGCTATTCCACATGTGTCAGAGGCGTTAAAAAATGATACGAATACATCAGATGAAAAAGAAGCCTCAGATGAAGCTATATTATATGAGCCTGTAGAAAAGCATGAGCCAAATATAGTAATTGACCTTACTGCTGTTGTTGAACAGCTTAAGTTTCATAACGAACTGTTAAAATCCCAGAATGAACAGCTTATATTGCAGAATAAAAACAACGCTGAGATGATTAAGGAATATAAAGAGCAGAATGTTATATTAAAAGAGCAGAATAAATTAGCGGGTACACAGCTTAAGTCAATGGAAAAGCTCTTATCTGCCATTGAAAAGCAGAACGAAGTTTTAAATGTACAGGCTGAAGCTGCCGTTAATACAGCACAGTATATTGACAAGCATGGTTTTACTCAGTACAGAAAAGCCAATATACAGATGAAGTCAAATGAAAATGCAGGCTGATAATACAGACTGATGTGTAAAGATTAAAGCGGCTTGTGATTACAGGGCAAGCCGCTATGTTAAAGATTCAGATAAGAGGAAAAAATATGTATTACGCACAAAAAATAAAAGAAGACGTACCAATAAGGGATGTAATTGAATATTATTACGGACAGCAGCCGGGGAAAGGCGGTATACACTGCCCTAATCCAGCTCATAGGGATAGTAACCCAAGTGCAAGCATTAAGAACAACAGATGTAAATGTTTTGCATGTAACCAGAGTTTCAGCCCTATAGATATTGTAATGATGAATGAATCTGTAGATTTTCCTACAGCATGTGAAATATTAATTGACAGATTCGGGCTTGAAGAAAGACTATATTCGGATAAAGAAAATGAAAAAGTAAAAGATAACCGTTTTAACTTCTACGGCAGTGAATTAAAAAATATAGGTTTACAGTACAGTCCTGAAATAAGGGATTTATATTATGAAGCACCTGACCAGTTTTGTATACTTATGTCAAGAAAAATTGCTGAAGGGTATCAGAAATATTATACAAGACAGGCAGAAATAAAGGAAAATATAAATTATTTTAGAAATCTGTTAGGTGATGAGCTTGAAGAAGCAGAAAAAACTTATGACCTTTATAAAGACTTGAGAAAGAAATACGACATAGTTAAGTACTCTCCTAAACAGGGAGAACTTATGCGAAAATTTATTTTATATCAGTCTTATGAAAATGACTTGGAAAACTGTAACGAAAAGATAGAAGAAATTATGCAGACATTAGCAAAGGTTGTAGCATATGAAAAGACTTTAACAGATATAGATAAAGCTAAAATAAGAAAAACTGATAAAGAACTAAAAGCTGAAGATAATACAGTTTCCAAGGCAGTAAAAAAACAGAACATATATGATAAAGAGATTTGTTAAAAAATGAGGTGACAGATATGGATAGAAAATATTATCTGATAAACAGTTTTGGAAAAGCTGTTGAATATGAGCATGAGCCAAGAATTAAGATACTTACAATGCAGGATATAAATAAGGCTTATAAAGTGATAAAGCCTGTAGTACCTGATTTGGACGACTATACACTGTGTATGTCAACAAGAGGCAGCAATATGTTATTTTATAAAGAAATTGAGCATGATGGCAAAGCAGATATAGTAGGATTTCAGTTTACATTTTCAATAGTAGATAAAGAAGAACCAATTGACATCAGTTTATTCATTCAGAATAAAAGTAAGTTTACAGAGTTTTTGCAGAAATACAGACTCCCGGCTGATGTTGAAGATGAAATGAAGACAACAAAAAATGTAAAGTTATTTAATATAACAGGAAAAACTTATAAGGAAGATAACTTTGCTGAGTATGTAAGGGAACATGAAGAACAGCTTGGTGAATTACAGGATGCATACCAGATGGAATTAAAAGACCCGCTTGCTAATAATAAGAGCTTGTACTTAATGGCAACAGGTGAAAACTGTAATGTTTCAAAAAAATCTGCCTTAGTATGGGCTATGTATAATACAATAAAGCCTAAGCTGTCAGAAGCCGGATATGAAAAGATATTATATGGTTTTGATAAATGTGCCTGCATAACATTTTTAAAAGAGGATAAGGAATATCGTATAAATATATTTAAAGACAGACAGGATAATCCGTTGCTTGATTTTAATGGATTTTTATATGCATCAAAAGGTGAGGATTTAGAAGAAATATGTAATAAAGAGGTAAACAACTTCTTAAAAGATTTTAACCAGATGGAGAAAGAAGGTTATGTTGCAGGTAATGTAAAACAGCTTGGTGAAAATATATGTGACTACTGCTCTACCAAGGATTTGAGTTATCTTACAAAGCCTGCGGTAACTGAAAAACCCATAGGGCAGACATATAAGGTTAAGCAGCAGGAACAGCTTAAAGTTGGCTAGATATTATTATGAAGTGCAGAATATTGAGTTAATTTAATTCGATATTTTGCACTTTTAACTTATATGTTGAGTTAAATTGAATTAGAAATGAATTAAAAAAGCATATCTAAAAGAATCTAAAAATCCTAATAGATATGCTTAGTATAAAAAGAACTCAGCCCACGGGTACAATGTCTTTTTAAAAAAGCCATATGTCTTTCTAACGAAAGCCATGAGAGCGTAGGATATGGAGTGCCTTCTTATATATTAATTATATCATAAATCAAAATATTGTAAGGAAAGGAATGATATCTATGAATATAAACTCAACTGAAGAAGAAAGATATGAAGAAATAAAAGATAAAGAATTAAAAGTTGTAGCATGGGATAAATCAAAAGAAAATGAAATATCAATTACAGATTCATCTATGAGTGTAGCTAAAAAAGTCAAAGAATATTATAACAAGAATTATATTAATTGTGAAGTATTTTCATTAGACCAGTTTCCTGCTACCCTACAACTAACTAATAAATGTTTAAAAGAATCATTACATATAATGGATAAAATTCATGCAGAATCTTCTCTTATGTTAAAACTTATGACCGTAATTAAGCCAGTATTTGACAATGCTGTTTTAGTGGAAATTGAAAAATATAGACACCTTGAAAAGGCTAAAGCTAATCAGATTAAATGTAGTTATCAGTATTTAAGTGCATTTTATGACGCTGAAAAAATTTATCCAGTAAAAATAACTGCTGAATTAAATAAAAATATGTATAACTCAAATATACATATGGTAATTACTATTGGACAAATAAAAATGAAGGAAGTTCTCAGCCCACGGGTGCATCCGGTCTATGCCGGAGAGAGCGTGGAGAAAGGAGTGCCTTCCTTCATCACTATTAATATAACAGATTTAATAAAATCTTTCAATAGAAATCAGGGAATTATCATTAAAAACTTGCCTAATAAACTTCTCAATGAAGAACAACTTAATTTTAAATGGGAAGTAAAACTTCGTGATGCAGAAATAACAGATAAAATGCTTAAAATTAAAAATGAAATGAATCAGCTTAAGAATGAACAGAAACAAATATCTGATAATAAATATAATTATTCTGATATTCCTGTAAAAAAATCTATTAAGCAGCAGATAAAGAAAAATAACGTAAGCATTGATGAGCATTAATGTTTTATATACTGTATACAATCATCTACTTATGTGAAATTGTATATTGAGAAACACTACCCTACCGGCAGCCAAAAAACAATCCTATCTTTAAGGCGTAATATCTTTACTTTGCAAAGCTATACAAGTTTGTTACATGATGCTCTCGTTACACTCCATCCTAATACAGCAAACTTAAGCTACGGTTTAGCACAAAAAAGATTTTCTTGAAAAATTTCTAATAAAAACTATAAAAAGGCTTATATAAACAAGATATTAAGTTAAAAATTGATAAACTATGAGTATAAATTAAAAATAAATATATAGGAAGGATAAAGATTATGGCAGATATAACTACAACTGCCCCTATAAGTCCTGAAGAACTTGAAAAAGAACGAAAGACTTTATGGGCTATATTAAAAGAATGGCTGGATAACTTATTAAATGATAAGAAAGCTGTTAAATTATTTGGTGAGCTTAAAGAACAAATACAGGATATGGCTGATGCTATTGATGAAAATGCCAACCGCAATGAAGAAGTTCTTGGTGAAATGGTTAAGCTTAATCAGGTAATGTATGATAAGATACATGACCTTGATGTTTCAGATAATGAGTATGAACATAAACTTAATGAGCTTAATGACTGTGTTACAAGACTACTTGACGTAACGGAAAAAATTGGAAAATCACAGGAAATTGCAAAGGAACAGGTACTTAATGCTCTTAAGGATATTCCTGATTTTGCAAAGACTAATTATGAGCTTAAGGTTAATTATGATGATAACCCTAATCATGTTTTGCTTATTAATAAGGCTGCGGTGGAAAACAGTGCTATTCCTGATGTTGTTCGTGTTATCCCTAACATGGATGGTACTATTTCAGTTGATACTATGGATATGAAGGATTTTAAGAAGGAATATGCAGGTAAGGATATCCGTACTATTAGTGAGGATAAAATCCGTGATGATGAAATTGCACAGCATTATGGTATTACAGACCGCCCTGTTAATGATATTGACCGTCTTATAGATATGGCAGGAATACAGCTTAAAGATGCATTGCAGTGTGAGCAGGCAATATGTAAAAACCAGATTGAAATGTATAAGAGAAAGAAGCTTAATAATGAGCTTGCAAGAAAAGATTATCAAAACACACTTTCAGTACCGGCTTATGAGAACGGTAAGGAATACACTGAAGGCGATATCAAGCTTGTAAGAGACACTTGTAGATTTAAAGGCAGAACTTTATGTGATAAATTCAAATTTACACTTAAAGATTGTCAGGTTGAATTTGATGTACAGGCAACAGGTGATTTTACAGCTAAGTTTATTCCTAAAGTTGGTAAGGATATTGAAATATCTGATACAGTCAATGGAATCACTACAAATAAGAAGATGCGTGATGAACGCCCTGCTCTTACATTTAAAAGAGCAACCAACAGTATTGAATTTGGCGATTATCATAACGTAAATTATCAGCAGATTATTCATTCAGAACTTTTTAGAAATCTTCTTAAGCAGTTATATATTGACCCTGATGTTGTACAGGAGAAGATGGATAATACATATGGCAGAGTTGCTATGATTGCTACTGTTAAAAAAGAACATATGGATAAAGTGTATAAAATTGAAGATGTTCTTAAGAAAGCTAATCCGGGTAACATATACAGAAGTGAAAATGATACAACTTATATTTCATCACATATTGACGGTACTGATAAAAACCTTATATATGACTTTGACAGGGAAGGAAAAATATTTGGTGTAATGTTGCAGCAGGCTAATGGCGAATATAAACGTATCATTGACTACAGTAAGGAAGTTATAAGACCTGATTTAATTGATTCAGATGTTGAAAAGGCATTTGATGAAATTGATAAGGTGTTTAACACAAGCTGGGGAATTGAAACAGAACCAATGAAAGATATTTACTTAAAGACAGTAGATAAAAACAACAAAGATAAAGATTTAAAGTCAAAAGATACAAAGGTAAATAAGTTAGAAGGCAATAAATACATTGATGATGATATGATGCCTATTTACTAAAAAAATAAGCCTTGTAGCGGCAATTTCATATTGCTGCTACAGGCTAAAATAAATAATAAGGAAGGTAAAAAAATTATGTTAGTATCAACTAAGGAATATTTAGAATTATTTGAAAGTGCAACACCAGACGAAAGACAGTATTTGATGGAACATATGGGAATCGAGGAAGCTGAACTTTTACATGATTATGGTTATGACGTAAACTTAAATGATGGCAAAGTTACAAAAGTTGTTAAGAATGAAGAACGCTACGCCAAGAGAATGAAGGAAAACAAAATGATTGGCTAATCTTGCCATTGAACAATTTATAAGTTACAATACACCTATCTAATGAAAGGTAGGTGTATTTTTATGTTAATATCCAACGAAGAATATTTAGAATTGTTTGAGGGTGCAACATCAGATGAAAAACAGTATTTAATTAATCATATGGGAATAGAAGAAGCTGAACTTCTTCACGATAACGGTTATAAAGTATATTTAAACAACGGCGAAGTTGTCAGAGTTGTAAGTAAGGACGGCAATGCAACATGGTATGCTTCAGGTTGCAAGAATAATTAAAGGAAGCTGAACTTTTACATGATTATGGTTATGACGTAAACTTAAATGATGGCAAAGTTACAAAGGTTGTTAAAAATGAAGAACGATACGCAAAGCGTATGAAGGAAAATAAAATAATTGGTTAATCTTGTCAATGAACAATTTCTATTATAAAATGTACTCATCTTAAGAAAGGTGGGTACATTTTTATGTTAATGTCAATCAAAGAATATTTAGAAGAATTTGAAATTGCTACTCCACAACAAAAAGCCGAATTTATTAAGGATATGAGTATTGAAGAGGCTGAAATTTTACATGATGCAGGATATCAGGTATATTTTAATAACGGCGAAGCTGTTAGAGTTGTAAGTAAAGATGGCAATACAACATGGTATGCTACAGATTATAATAACAACTAAATATTAAAACAATTAAGGAGTATGGTTTTGTACCGACCCCCAAAAGTTAGACCTAAGAATCTAACGATTGGAGGTCGGTATT
>ERZ791631.100-NODE-100-length-93863-cov-6.621535_pt1 | contig 93863 bp, 71 predicted proteins | sample MGYA00509961_ERZ791631 | MGnify/ENA primary metagenome ERZ791631 (study PRJEB30046, sample SAMN00715248) | human gut metagenome | study: EMG produced TPA metagenomics assembly of the A metagenome-wide association study of gut microbiota in type 2... | reverse complement strand
CATTCATTGTTTATTCCTTTCTGTTTTATCTCCATATTCTTTCTTTGTTCTATTCAAGAACCACCGCATTGTGGACGGCCTCCTTTGCATCCTTGCCCCAGGAAAACAGTGTTCACAAAATATAATCTGTATTTAATTATTTAAACTGAGCCAGACGTTCCTCTACCTGAGCCATCATCTGCTCATACTTTGCAAGCTTGTCCTTTTCCTCCTGAACCTTTTCAGGCTTTGCATTGTTTAAGAATTTCTCATTTGAGAGCATGCCCCTTGAGCGCGCAAGCTCCTTTGTAAGCTTATCCTTTTCTTTATTGAGTCTTTCCTTTTCCTTCTCGAAATCAACAAGGTCCTCAAGCGGCAGGTATGCAACCGCATCAGGTATCACTACTGATACAGCGTCATCTCCAATACCGGCCTTGCCCTGCTGTACTGTAATCTCGCTGGTAAATGCAAGATTTACATATACCTCCTTGTTGTCCTCGAATATCTTTCTGACTGACTCATCATCACTTGTGATGAAAAGCTTTGCCTTTCTTGAAGGTGGAACATCCATCTGTGTACGGACATTTCTGATACCCTTTACGAGATCCTTGCAGTGCTCGATTGCGGCTTCCTCTGTCTGGAAATTCCACTCTTTTTTGTACTCAGGCCATTTAGAGAGCATGATAGTCTCCTCGTCTGACTGAAGTGTGCAGAAGATTTCCTCTGTGATAAACGGCATATATGGATGAAGGAGCTTCAGTGCATTTACAAGTACTGTCTTAAGGGTCCAGAGTGCTGCATTTGCTGACTCAGGGTCTTCATCCTTCTTGTAGGTACGAACCTTTGCAATCTCGATATACCAGTCGCAGAACTCATCCCAGATGAAGTCGTATACCTTTTGTACTGCGATTCCAAGCTCGAACTTGTCCATGTTTTCTGTGGCATCCTTTGCAAGAGTATTTACCCTTGAAAGAATCCACTTGTCTGCTGCATGAAGCTCATCAAGCTTTGGCTCTCTAAGCTCTACACCTTCAAGGTTCATCATGATAAATCTTGATGCATTCCATACCTTGTTGGCGAAGTTTCTTGAAGCCTCAACTCTCTCCCAGTAGAAACGCATGTCATTTCCCGGTGCATTTCCTGTGATAAGTGTCAGACGAAGCGCATCTGCACCATACTTGTCGATAACCTCAAGCGGATCAATTCCGTTTCCGAGTGATTTACTCATCTTGCGGCCCTGAGAATCTCTTACGAGTCCGTGGAAAAGCACTGTGTGGAATGGTGCCTTGCCCATCTGCTCATAGCCTGAGAAAATCATTCTGATTACCCAGAAGAAAATGATATCGTAGCCTGTTACGAGCACATCGTTTGGATAGAAATAGTCAAGATCCTCTGTCTTTTCAGGCCAGCCGAGTGTTGAGAATGGCCAGAGCGCTGATGAGAACCATGTATCAAGTGTATCAGGATCCTGTGTCCAGTGCTCCTTGCCACACTTAGGACATTTGCCAGGCTTTTCTATTGAAACTACCATCTCTCCACAGTCATCACAGTACCATGCAGGTATTCTGTGTCCCCACCAGAGCTGACGGCTGATACACCAGTCGCGGATATTGTCTGTCCAGTTGAAGTATGTCTTGTCCATTCTTGAAGGAAGAAGCTTGATTTCTCCGTTCTTTACTCCCTCAACTGCAGGCTTGATCATCTCGTCCATCTTGACAAACCACTGCTGCTTGATCATTGGCTCAACTGTTGTGTGACAGCGGTCATGCACACCTACATTGTGTGAGTGTGGTACAACCTTTACTAAAAGGCCCTGCTCCTTAAGATCCTCAACCAGTGCCTTTCTGCACTCGTATCTGTCCATTCCGGCATATTTTCCGGCCTTTTCATTCATTGTGGCATCATCATTGATTACAACGATTTCCTCTAAGCTGTGGCGTTTTCCTACCTCGAAATCGTTAGGGTCGTGTGCAGGTGTAATCTTTACACAGCCTGTTCCAAACTCTTTATCTACGTATGAGTCTGCGATTACCGGAATCTCCCTGTCTGTGCATGGAAGCTTCAATGTCTTTCCGATGATATCCTGATAACGCTCATCATCAGGGTTTACAGCTACGGCTGTATCTCCGAAAAGTGTCTCAGGACGTGTTGTTGCTATCTCTACAAATCTGCCTTCCTCACCAACTACAGGATAGTTAATGTGCCAGAAGAAGCCGTCCTGCTCCTCATGCTCTACCTCTGCATCTGAAATAGATGTCTTACATACCGGACACCAGTTTACGATTCTTGAGCCCTTATAAATCCAGCCCTTCTTATAAAGCTTTGTAAATACCTCCTGTACTGCGTGTGAGCATCCCTCATCCATGGTAAATCTCTCACGCTGCCAGTCTGCTGATGATCCAAGCTTACGAAGCTGCTTTACGATACGTCCGCCGTACTCTTTTCTCCAGTCCCAGCATTTCTCCAGGAACTCATCTCTTGTAAGGTCTGCCTTGTTGATTCCCTGCTCTTTAAGTGCCTGGATGACCTTTACCTCTGTTGCGATGGATGCGTGGTCTGTTCCCGGCTGCCAGAGTGCATTGTAGCCCTGCATTCTCTTGTATCTGATAAGGATATCCTGCATGGTGTTGTCAAGGGCATGTCCCATGTGCAGCTGTCCTGTGATGTTTGGTGGTGGCATCACGATTGTGAATGGTTTTTTGCTGCGGTCTACCTCAGCATGGAAGTAGCCATTGTCTTCCCACTTTTTGTAAAGACGGTCCTCGATGTCCTTTGGATCATAGGTTTTGTTTAGTTCTTTGCTCATGTTTTCCTCCTTTTATATGAATGACGCAAAAGCTTTGGGGCTTTGTTGTATCAGGTCGCGCATTATGTATGGAATTATGTTCATGATTACGCTACCAAGACACTGTAAAAATTATGATGAAGGATTGCTTAGACCATGACGCAACCGGCTTTTAGCGCCGTCCATGGCGCTAACGCCTCGCCCGCACGTCCATGTGCGTGCGTTGCTGGGCTGTGTACATAATTTTAACAGTCTCTAGGCAGCTCCATAAATCACATAATTCCATACATAATGCGCGGCCTGATAATTCAGGCTGTGAACTTTTGCTGTTTTTCTTTTTATTTACGACGGGCGACCGATTGGATTGCATGCGCAATCTTCCGGTCTTACAGTTTTAGTACATGCCATGACGAAAATAGCATAGTAACAAATAAATTTGCGCTATATGTGCACATCTCAGTCTACAAAAAAGCCCTCCCGATCACTGACCGGAAGGGCGAATAAGCGCTGTACCACCTTCGTTTACATCGGAGCATATATATACATATAAACTCGAATGCCTCTTGTCCTGTAACGTGGACGAATCGGAAGAACTTATGCCGCAAGCGGCTTTCTGGGTTCTTCGGCTCAAAAGCTACCTTCCATGATTTCTGTCTTAAGCATCTTTCAGCCTGCCCAAAATGTATCACCATCTTACGGACCGGATGCTCTCTCTGAAAGCTTTCGTCATGTACTCCTCTTTCTTATGCCTTTAAATATTGCCTGTTTCTTTCTACAATATTAAAGTGCATTGGGTGATTTGTCAATATGATTTTTGCTTTCAAAGAAATATGTGTGCGCTATAAGTGCTGTTCCACCTATATATGCCATCTTATCACTCAAATTTGAACGGCTGATAAGCTTCTCAGTGTAGTTTTCATCATATTTTGTACAGTACTGTATAAAGAGCTTATATATACTTGCATTTTCAAGCATTGAGCCAAATACTATCGTACAATCCGGAGCCAAGATAGTCATGACATTTACAGCGACACGCGCAATTCGTTCTATTGCTCCAACAAGTATCTCAGAGATTGTCTGATCCATCCTTGTTATATAGCCGTTGTCCTCATTTTCTACCCACGAAGTCAAGAGTTCTCCTGTTATAAGATTTTTATCACCGGCTGTTTCTTCATAAAGCACCGGGGTGTTTTCTTTGGAATACACCTCCTTTATGCGGTCACATAAAGCAAACATGGATACTCTTGTCTCAAGACAGCCGTGTCTGCCACATCTGCACTGCAGCCCATCAGGCTCTATGATATAGTGTCCTATTTCTGCTGCGTTGTGCTGATTGCCCTCATATAGCTTATTGTCCACAACTATCGCAGAGCCGACACCCGGGCCCCACTTAATAAAAACAATATTGTTTCCCTGTTTTCCAACACCATAAAGCATCTCGGCTTCCGCAAACGCCTTGACATTGTTTTCAAGTATAACCGGACACTGAATCTGTTTTTCAATTATCTCTCTTATTTTTACTCTATTATTCCATATACCATACGCGTGTATGCTGACGCCATTTTCCCTATCAACTATTCCTGGAATACATATTCCGATTCCAAGAATATCTGACAGCTTAAGTTCCTTTTCCCAAAGCTGAAGCTTTATTTCCTTTGCCAGCCCTTCTAAAAACAGCTGTGGTTCAATGTCCGTCCGGGTATGTACCTTAGCTTCAACAAGCACATTTCCCCTGATATTGGTAACTGTAATGCTCGTGTCTACAGCCTCAATATTTACAGATACTATATACTTAAAATCATAATTGATATCCACAAGCACCTTCTTACGACCCGCTCTCTTCTGCTCCTTCATCTCACCCTTTTCAAGTATCATGCGAGCTTCCATCATATCATTACACAGCATGGTCACAGCCGCCGGTGTAAGTCCTATTTGATTAGCAATATCCTTCCTTGACATTGCACCATTTTTCTGTAGTATCTTCAGTATCTGAGATTTGTTATTGTTTTTTACACTATCAAGTGAAATTCCCGTTTTACCCATTAATTCATCCCCCTCTTACTTATGCTTCAACATTCTTAGTTGCGACTATATCCACACCGGTTGCTGCAACATCGCTAAGCAGTACATCACCTATATGCACCGGTGCCTCTACCGTGATTTGGTTGATGCAGTCCATCACATCCATTATCTTTTCCTTTGGAATATCCTGTGCTGTCTTTACGGATACCATAGGTATTGTGCCGTTTTTCACACAGACTGTGCTTGTCACGATTCGCGTCGGATGCGTCACTTCCTTTGCTCCATAGTCTGCTCCGCGCTTGCAGGTGTTTCCGGTTACTGTGACATTTTCTCCATCTATTGTCACCTTAAGGGCACAGCCCAGAGGGCAGCCTATACATGTCAAATTTCTTTCTTCCATGATACTATGCCTCCTCAATCTTTATCGTAATTGTGCGGGGATTGTCTGTTTCAATGAGCTCCTTCTTCTTAAGCACTACCTGCTCCATCTCACCCGGTGCCATTACAGGGCGCTTGCGGTGCTGTAATTGTTTATCATCCAGATATACTGCAATATAACAATTCTTATACACAGCTCCCACTCGAAATCTTACCGTCACAGTATCATCCATCTGTGCAGTATTTATAGTGCTTGGGACAGTATATCTGACTCCGCCTGTAGCAGTTATCGATATTTCTTTGCCATCATCACTCTTATCACCGCCGTTTTTCACATACTCTGCGGCATGGCGTCCTGCTGCTGTTGCTTCCTCTGACACATAATCCACGAGGTCGTGCACATGAAGCACATTTCCACAGGCAAATACACCCGGCACATTGGTCTCAAGGCTTTCGTTTACAACAGGTCCGCTTGTTACAGGATTGAGCTCTACACCTGCTGTTTTTGAAATCTCATTTTCCGGAATGAGTCCGCATGAGAGTAAAAGCGTATCGCACTCGTAAAACTCCTCTGTTCCCTCAATAGGCTTGTTATGCTCGTCAACCTGAGCGAGAGTGATGCCCTCCACACGCTCCCTGCCCTTTATATCAACCACTGTGTGGCTGAGCTTAAGCGGGATATTAAAATCATCAAGGCACTGCACAATATTACGCTTCAAGCCTCCTGAATACGGCATGAGTTCTGCAACCACCTGCACCTTGGCACCCTCCAAGGTCATTCTTCTTGCCATGATAAGACCGATATCTCCTGAGCCAAGTATTACTACCCTTCGTCCCGGCATGTATCCCTCTATATTCACCAGTCTCTGAGCTGTACCCGCCGAGAAAATTCCTGCCGGTCTGTAGCCTGGTATGTTTAGGGCACCTCTTGCTCTCTCTCTGCAGCCCATCGCAAGTATTACTGTCTTTGCAGCGATATGGAAAAGTCCGTCTGTACGGTTCATAGCCGTGACTATTTTATCGTTTGACCCATTTTCGGACTCGTCACCGGTTGAGATATCCATGACCATCGTATTCAGTCTGTACTCTATGCCAAGCTCTTTGACCTCTTTGATAAATCTGCCGGCATATTCAGGGCCTGTGAGTTCCTCCTTAAAGGTGTGCAGGCCAAAGCCATTGTGTATACACTGGTTTAATATGCCGCCAAGCTCGCAGTCTCTTTCCAGTATAAGTATTTTATCTATTTTATTTTTCTTAGCGGAAGCTGCTGCCGCAAGACCTGCCGGGCCGCCTCCTACTATCACAATATCGTAAAATTCCATATTGTCCCCCTATGTTAATCTGATATTAACCCAATATCAATCTTTCGTTACCTGTCTCTTTGAAGTAAGACAGACTATCCGCGATTCTTGCTCATTCCAACAACTATCTTTGACTTTCCACCGCTTTTAGTGATGTCAAGCTGCGAAATGCCTCTCTCCCTGGCGATAATCTCCATAGTTCTCGGAGAACAGAAGCCTGCCTGGCACCTGCCCATTCCGGCTCTGGTGCGTCTCTTCACACCATCAAGCGACTTTGCGCCTAACGGTCTGTTTACCGCATCCATTATCTCGCCCTCCGTAATCATCTCACAGCGGCAGATTATGTTACCATACTCAGGCTTTTCTTTTATCAGCTCTTTATACTCATCCTCTGAAAGCTTCTTTGGATTTAAAATACCTTTTCTTGTCTCGATAAAGTCCGCATTTTTAGAAGGCTTAAAAAGCCTCTCAACTATTGCTGCCACTCTCTCACCGATAGCCGGTGCACTTGATAAGCCCGGTGACTCTATACCTGCACAGTCCACAAAAAATGGTGCATCTTTAAGCTCCTCGATGATAAACTCATGTCCGTCCTCATGTGCACGGTTTCCTGCAAACGATGTGATGACCTGACGCATAGGAAGTGACGGCACCGAACGTGTGCCGGATGTAGTAACATGCGCTAAGCCCGCTCTTGTTGTATTTGTACCATCCTTGTCATCATGATCATCTGCTGTAGGTCCGATTAGGATATTTCCGTGTACTGTCGGGGTTACAAGCACGCCCTTGCCGTATTTTCCCGGAAGCTGGAAGATTGTCTTGTCAACGATACCACCAGCTGCCCTGTCTAATAGCTCATACTCTCCGCGCCTTGGTGTGATATGGATTTTGTTTTCACTCACCATGTTGTGAAATACATCAGCATATACACCGGCTGCATTTACAACGCAGTGTGCATGAATTTCTCCATTTTGAGTAATGATAATATAGCCTGCCTGCTCCTTTTGAATCTCCTTCACCTCGGTGTTAAATAAAAACTCCACACCGTTTGCCGCAGCATTCTCAGCAAATGCAATATTCATACCAAACGGACATACAATGCCTCCTGTCGGGCAGTAAATAGCTGCCACCACCTCATCAGACAGATTCTGCTCCATCTCATGTGCTTTCTTTGAATCAAGAATTTCAAGTCCCGGCACGCCATTTGCGATTCCCTGATTGTAAAGTTCCTTAAGCCTTGGCATATCGTCCTCGCTAAAGCACAAAATCAGCGAGCCGTTTCTTCTGAACTCAAAATCAAGCTGCTTCGAAAGCTCGTCCATCATCTCATTTCCACGGATATTCATCTGTGCCATAAGTGTACCGGTCTTACAATCAATTCCGGAATGGACAATAGCACTGTTGGCCTTTGAGGTGCCACAGCACACGTCCTCCTCCTTTTCCACCACGCAGATGGACAGGTTATATTTCGATAGCTCTCTTGCACAGGCGCTTCCCGATACTCCCGCTCCTATAATTACTACATCATACATGTTATTTTCTCCTACCAATTTCCATATATATTTTTACTTTCTATACCACTAAGCTCATTTAAAACAATGCAAACATCAGCTCTTAGTCATCCTTCGCCCAGTTAAATGCGCAGGCGACAGCCTTTTTCCACATTTTACGCTTCTTTTCTCTCATATCATCCGCTATCTCCGGCTCAAACACACGGTCAATAGCCCAGTTTCTCTTTATATCATCCATGCTGTCCCAATAGCCCACTGCAAGCCCTGCGAGGTACGCTGCGCCCATGGCTGTTGTCTCCACGCACACAGGCCTATTGACCGGTGCATTGCTGATATCAGCCTGCATCTGCATGAGCAGATTGTTGGCACTGGCGCCGCCGTCCACCTTAAGCGATGTGAGATTGATGCCCGAATCAGCCTTCATTGCCTCAAGCACATCATTTACCTGAAATGCCATTGATTCCAGAGTGGCCCTTATGACATGGTACTTGTTTACACCTCTCGTAAGACCCACAATAGTTCCTCTCGCATACTGATCCCAGTACGGTGCCCCAAGCCCTGTAAAGGCCGGCACCACATAACAGCCGTTTGTATCCTTTACCTTTCTCGCCATGTACTCTGAATCAGTTGAGGAATCGATAAATTTCATCTCATCGCGGAGCCACTGTATTGAGGCTCCTGCCACAAATATTGAGCCCTCCAGCGCATATACCACCTTGCCGTCTATGCCCCAGGCTATTGTGGTAACAAGTCCGTTCTTTGATGAAACAGGCATCTCACCTGTATTCATCAGCAGAAAACAACCTGTACCGTATGTATTTTTTGCTTCCCCTGCCCTAAAGCATGTCTGTCCAAAAAGTGCTGCCTGCTGGTCTCCTGCTGCTCCCGCGATAGGAATCGGGCCCCCGAAAAACACAGGATTCACCTCACCATATACACAGCTTGACGGCATTGGCTTTGGAAGCATGCTCTTTGGTATATCAAGCTCCTTAAGTATCTCATCATCCCACTTTAAGGTATTGATATTAAACATCATGGTTCTTGAAGCATTGGAATAATCCGTGACATGCACCTGTCCCTGAGTGAGCTTCCATATAAGCCATGTCTCGACTGTTCCAAACAAAAGCTCGCCTCTTTCGGCTCTCTCCCTCGCTCCCGGCACATTGTCAAGGAGCCACTTTAGCTTAGTTGCAGAAAAATAAGCATCTATCACAAGTCCTGTCTTTTTCCTGAAGGTCTCGGTAAGCCCCTTATCCTTCAGTGAATCCGCATACTCTGCCGTGCGCCTGCACTGCCATACTATCGCGTGATAAACCGGCTCACCTGTATTTTTATCCCATACAATTGTGGTCTCTCTCTGGTTAGTAATGCCTATCGCACATATGTCGGCTGCCGTAGCCTGAATATTGGCCATTGCCTCCTTTGCCACCTCAAGCTGTGTGGCCCAGATTTCCTCTGCATCATGCTCCACCCAGCCCGGCTTTGGAAAAAACTGCGTAAATTCCTTCTGTGCCACACTGCACATCTCGCCCTTCTCATTGAAAAGTATACATCTGTTGCTGGTCGTGCCCGCATCTAATGCCATAATATACTTTGCCATGTAAAAATCCTCCAACCAATTATTCGGTACCTAAATACTACTATTATTATAGCATGATATTTAAGCTATTTCCATAAAATCAGTACTCACAGACTTCGATTTCAAGCATATGTCCTAAAACCTTTAACTCATCTGAACAATCTCCGTAAATCACCACAAAATGAGGCTCCCAGCCATCCTTTACACTTTGATTTACAATATCATAGCTATTTTTGTCTGTCCTGACTACAATTGATGTTCCGCAAAACTGCTTAGGCTTGTCGAGAGCACTTCCTGTTGTGACAAAAAATCTAAAGCTTCCATCTGCTTTTTGTCCTACTCTGAACACTGTGACTTTGTCAGCCGCCTTACAGCCAAAGTCCATTACAGGGCCAATCTTTCTGTTCGGATGCACTCCGATTGTTGCACCTGTGTCCTCTCTTGCGATAGAGCATGCAGCTGTTCCGCAATGCCAGAATGTAATTGTATTTTCACTCTCATCAAGAGACACCGGATCTCCGAAAAATACAGCCTGCTCAGATAATTTCATTCCCATATACATAGAGAGTGCTCCATATGTATCAGCCTCGCAGCTTGCAGCAACCCCCATATCATTTAGCATAGCAAGCACGCCACAAACAGGTGTTCCAAACGCGGTAAAGAAATCAGGCCAGCATCTTGAAGAAAGTGCTCCAATATTATTTTCATCTACATACTCCTTATAGGCCTTGCACAGTCTCGCAAAATCCTTTCGATTATTATCAGGAGTCTTGTCAAGACCAATAGTACACTTAGTCATTTTATCGAGATATTCACTGCACTCATCATCAGTATAGCCCTTTGCCATATCAATAAGCTCTCTCGCCTCAATTGACTCAAGCGTTGCCCCAAATACCTTTTGCATGTCAGCATCCATTGCACGTCCAAATCCAAATCCCTGCGGTGTATGTCCGACTGAGGCAATCCTTAGATTTTTAAGCTCATTTTTAAGCCATGCTGCACGAATACAGGCACTAATTGTTTTCTTTGTCCTCTCCTCCTGTGGAGCTCCAAAGATATATTCAAAGTTACCATCCCTAAACGCAGCCAGTGCATTTCCTGCCGAATATGCTCCCGTCAATGAATTTAATCTCAACCGGCCTCCATCTATAACCGGCTCACGAAGTGTCCAAAGCAGTACCGGACACGAAAATCTTTTAAGAACCTCACTCGCATAAGCTGCATTTGCAAAGGTTATATTCTGTAAAATTATCAGGGATGGCTCTATTGTATCAAGAAAATTAGTTAAATCCTGAATTGATAAAAGCATTTTATCCGGTACAATTGCAGCATCCGTTATTGTATTTAATAAGTCTATTGATTTTTCAAATTCCTTCTGTGCGCTCTCCAAATGAAATGTCGGAACCCCGACCGGCACATATGCCACCTGAAATTTTGTCATATATTTTACCTCCAATAAAATTTTCAAAAACTACTTAACCATAAGCAGTATTCCTGATATAAAAAGTAATATGTAGGTGAGCTTCATAAATATTTCCTGGCTCATCCTCTTTACAAGCGCTGAGCCTGCTGCCATTCCCGCTATCAAAAACGGAATCGATATGCATTGAGTCATAACAAGCCCTGCATTCCACATTCCCGCACATATATCCTGAACAAGTATCATCGAATTTAATATAATCCAAACAGTAGAAATAGTTGCTCTAAAGCTTATCTTTTCCTTTATCTCATTGGATAAATACCCTATCAGAAGCGGTCCGCCTGACACAAACATACCATGAACTATTCCCGCACCAATAAGTAACAGCATTGATTTCCATGATGATTTTTCTTTTGTATCACGCTGCCTTTGCCCATATATGCTGTAAAACCCATGTATTGCAAGAAATATCACAAAAATACCCAGAAACTTGTATAATACTGCATCATATCCTGCAAGTGCGTTCTTTAGAAAAAAGCCGCCAAAGATTCCTATAGCCATGACGATGACTACCTTTTTCAACTGCTTCCAGTCTACATGTTTCCATTGTGTAACAAAGACATACACTCCGGCAAGAATACCAAGCACATTTAATATCGGCTTAGCGACATCATATCCCACCAGAATTAGGCTAGGAGGCATTGCGAGGATGGTCCCCGCAAAGCCTGTAATGCCCTGAATCACATTTGTCAGAAAAATTATTATGTAAAATAAAACAGTGTTCATTTATTTGACTCCATATTTTTCTCTGATTTCTTCAAATATATCAGCAAACTCACTATTTTTTCTGTAGAAAGCAGGTGTATAGCCAAGCGCGGCTGATACTGTTATTTCTCCGCCGTGATACTCTTCGCCTGTCCACAAATGTACCCATTCATCCTGTGGCAGATACACATCCCATTCATGCTTATCCTGCTCATAAACAGGTGCTATCAGCATATCTCTTCCAAAAAGATACTCATACTGTATGTCATAAGCTTTCGCATCAGACTCATAATGCATGAACAAAGGTCTTTGCACCGGATGTCCACTGTCTGCATTCTCTTCAACAAGTGTCTTTGTATACGGTGCAAGCATCGTGTATACATCAACGAGTCTCGCCAGCCGCTCCATGGTATCCTCATCATCGTAATACTGAAAATTGGTATCCGGTCTGTTTCCCTCATGTGTCCTCATAAATGGTGTAAACATCGCCATCTCAGCCCATCTGAGAAACAGCTCCTTTGTACGAGTATTATCAAAAAGCGATGTATAGCCTCCAATATCACTATGCGTGAGCCCACATCCCATCATTCCTGCACTAAGTGCTCCGCAGATAACAGATGCGAGTCCATCATGTATTGTAAAGTCAACCGACTGATCGCCGGCCCACAGCAATGTGCAGTATTTCTGGCTTCCTGCACCTCCGGCACGCATGAAGTAAACCACATCTCCAAGCTTTCCTGACTCTTTTACTGCCTCATAGTTACACTTTGCCCATAGCACCGGCCAGTGATTGTGCTCAATCATAGGTGATTTGCCGCTGTATAAGCATATATCATCTGTAGGCAGATACTCTCCAAAGTCTGCCATCCAGCCATCAATGCCTATACCAAGTGTGTATTCTTTAATAATATCCTTAAACCACTCGAATGCCTCCGGATTTGTGAGATCTACAACTCCACAATAAAATTCACCAAAATCCACGAGATAATCACTGCCATCTGCCTTTGTTGCAAAATAGCCTTTTTCCTTGCCTTCCTTATAGAGCTCACCATCATTTACCAGATATGGATTAACATATCCCAAAAATTTTATGCCCTTTGCATTTATCTCTTTAATCTTCTTTGGCAGATCCGGATACATTTCCTTGTGATATTTCCAGTCCCATTGGAGTCTCTTTCCGAATGATGTCACTCTCTTTCCGCACCAATCCTGGCACCATATGCCAGCTACCTTGATGTTCTTATCAAGGGTCTTATCAAGCAATCCAAATGACCTTTCATTTCCACCCTGAACACCAATTATGAGCCCATTGTATACCCAATCCGGGAGCTTTGGCTGTCTTCCAAAATATGCTGTAAGTCTCTCAAGCAGTTTGAGATATGTATCAGCACACTCTATACGGATCTGCTTAGGCACCTCCCAGATCTGCAGCTCATGAAAGCTGTCATTTCTGAAATCAAAATCAGCATATGCTGTTGAATCCACATGCAGATAATATTTATTTGTGGAAACAAAGGTTGGCTGTGGATAATTTGTGTTGTAATAGTCTCCTCCTGCCTTATTTTCTACATCCGAACGCCATGTAACGTAGGTTGTCTTATCACGTCCTACACCCGGTTCAGATGTCCAGATAGGAAAATTTCTTCCACGCAGATTAAAGTAAGACATCTGCTCACCGCAGCCATAGCATTTTTCCTCTTTATCCGCGGCTACCCTAAACCAGAATCGGTTAATCCTGTCATCCTTTTGTTCAAAATCAATGGTACACAGATTTTCGTCACATTTAATTTTCGCAATGATATAGCTTTCAAAGCATAGTCTGACTGTATCAGCTGTCTGAATCACATCTGTGAGCTTTAGTGGAAAACGCTCGGTAACATAATCTGTTATCTTGAAGTTACCTCTGTACATATCAACATCTTCCTGTCCTACTCCGACATAAATCATCGGTCTTTCTTTGCTATGCTCCAGAATCCTTTTTTCTCCCACAAAAAGCTGAAATTCATTATCATTTACTTTAATCTGCATTTAATAACCTCCCTAAGCTGTCTTTTTACGCTTGTTCATCTCTTTCACAATCAGAACAATTGTCTCAATCACAAATATTGCTGTTACAATAGCAATTCTTACTACATTTTTGTTCTCTGTTGCAATTCCTGCAGGCGAGAAAATGAAATACTCATATACCAGGAATGAAACAAGCCAGATTGCAAAAGCATTTTTATGCTTCCATGCTGTCATATCATAGCCATCATTTCTTGAAGCACTCTTGTCAAATACCTTTGTATTTGGTGCAATCTTGCTGCATACAAAGATGATTACAAGCATGATAACAAATGAGATAGCGTATATATACATATAATTAATTCCACTAACAGCATTTGTGAATGGTGTGTCAATATGTGGGAAAATAAACTTGTAGCATGCGTAGAATGCAATATGGAATATTGTTGCACATATTGCTCCAAGCTTAGAGCCCTTCTTTGAGAACATTCCTACAAGCACCATTGTAATGATAGGAATATTATAAAAACCTGTAAAGCTTCGTCCGAAATCATAAAGTCCTGTGCTAAGCACATCAAGGAATGGTGTAAAGATAATGGCAAATGCTGCAAAGCCCCATCCAATTTTCTTTGCAAGTTTTACTGTAGCTTCTTCTGAAAGATTTGGGTTAAAAATCGGCTTATAAATATCAATCATAAATACGGTACTAGCTGCATTGAGAAATGAATTATAAGTTGAGATAATTGATCCAAACAATGCTGCACAAAACAGTCCTACAACCGGCCATGGCAATGACCTAGCTACAAGTGAAGGATATGCAAAATCCTTGCTTGTAAGACCTGGTACAAGTCTTGCTGCGATTACTCCGGGAATAACAAGAAGTAATGGTACCATCATCTTTAAAAAGCCTGAAAGTAAAACTCCCTTTTGTCCTTCCTTTAAGTTTTCAGCACCAAGTGCTCTCTGAATAAGTACTTGGTTAGTACCCCAGTAAAACAGATTTGCAAGCAGCATACCTGTAAAAATACATGCAAATGGTACAGGATCATTCTTTCCACCAATCGCATTGAGCTTTGCTGGTTCAGATGTAATAACATCCTTCACACCGACAATAAATCCACCTCCGCTTAATTTTCCAACAGCTATAAAACCAAATACGACTACAAGCACTGAGCCTAAAACAAGTAAAATTCCATTGATTGTATCTGATACAGCTACTGCTCTCATACCTCCAAGTACGGCATATAGTGCACCAATAATACCTACAAGCACTATAAGAATTGTAAGTGCCATACCCTCGCTGATTCCAAATACTGTAGCAAAATCAAAAATCTGCTCAAATGCTATAGCGCCTGCGTACAGACATACAGGAATTCCGATTACTAAATATCCAATAAGAAATAGGATAGAAACCATACGGCGTACACCAACGCCATACCTCTCCTCCATAAACTCCGGCAGCGTTGTATATCCTTTTCTAAGATACATCGGCAAAAACACAAAAGCCATAATAATTGTGGCTATAACCGCTGTTGCTTCCCATGCCATGCCTGACATATTAGCTGCATATGACTGTCCCGACAAACCTACCAGATTTTCTGCCGACAGATTCGTAAGCAGCATTGAGCCTGCAATGAAAAAACCTCCAAGTCCATTTCCGGCAAGGAAATAACCCTTTGCCGTTTTCTGGTCATCGCTATTCTTCACTATCTTTCCTGAAATAATTCCAACCAGTGCTGTGAAAAGCACAAATGTCACCAAAGTAAATACTAAATGCTCCATAAAATCCTCCAATTTAATAGAAAAAATATACATCGATTTGTTGAAACTAACTATTCACATTCAATCTCTCACATGATATACTTTTTCTGAAAATTATTTCCCACGCAACCGAAAGTACAGTAATATGTCCAGTATTCAGTCTTTCGGTCACGTGGTTTTTTTAATAATAAAGTTCCTTATTCTCTCCAAGCAATCCAGGATATGCCCCTTGTTTTATCAATGGTTCTCTATCGGGATGTGCTATTACCCACTTATTTCTTTGCAAAAGCAGTCTCTCTTCTCCTATAGCAGCTTCATCTGTCCCTCCATTATTAAGTGGTGTATTGGTTCCCCTTGGAAGAATCACAACATCCTTAAATCCAATATCTGACACCCTGCATGGTGATAGATGAAGTGTCGTCTGGTACATCTCTATTGCTGTACCCTTTTCCACAAAAAATACCTTTGCATCTTCAATACGGTATGTATTGTCTTTTATCTCCCAGGTATGTCCCAGCACCAGCATAAAGTCAGTTACCGCTATATTGATTTCGCTGCCCTTATGGTACTCAAAACCATTGTATGTGGTGTTTCTGCCATTACAGTAGCCTATCTGTATAGGCATCTCTCCATATATACGATTTTTAAAAAACTCTGCTATATGTGTACGTTCAAGCTCTTCTACTGAAGCCACATATATATTTCCTTTCTCAGGAATTACAGTATTTTGTTCCATAAATGAGATAAGTTCGTTGCAATTGATATTTGAAATCACCCTTCCGTAGGTTTCAAAACATGGATCAGTGACACTGTATATAGTCACAGAATTTTTTTCATTCAAATGTTTTAACATATTTCCCCCACTTATCTTTGCATTGCCTTGACAGCCTTTATAGTAGCGCAGAAATCTTCTTTTCCAAAGCCAAGTTCCATTGCCTTGTCATATACCTGCTTTGCAGCGTTTTCTCCTTGAAGCTTTAATCCACTCTCCTTTGCCATATTCATGCAGATATTCACATCCTTGTACATGTTTTCAATCGAAAAGGCAGTGGTGTAATCCTCATTTTTGATTGGCACATTTTTGGAATCCAGATAAAAGTTCTGTCCACCGCCATATGAGATAGCTGTAGTATAGCTTTCTATATCTATTCCATATGCCCTTGCAAGTGTCAGTGTCTCATTTACACCATTTTGAATCTGTGATACAAGCGCGTTATGGCAGATTTTCATGACCAGACCTTTTCCGTTTCCACCCATCCTGATGATATTTTCTCCCATATAGGAAAGAATCGGCATAGCCTTATCACATGCTTTTTCATCTCCACCGACATATATTCCGAGCTTTCCTGCAATAGCAGCAGGCTTCGATTTCACAACCGGTGCGTCCACAAACTCTGCGCCCGTCTTCTTTACCATTTCAGAAATCTCCACAGAAACAGATGGATCTATCGTGCTCATATCAATACAGAGCTTTGTATCATCAAGTGCCGGTAAAACCTCCTTATAAACAGCCATCGAATGCTCTGACTTTGGAACCATTGATATAATTACATCTGATTTTTCTGCTAGCTCGAGCGAACTGCTGCAGCCGATTGCACCCTTGCTCTCCAGTAGCTCTACCTTCTCCTTTACGAAATCAAATACATATACCTCATCATCATGCTTCTTCACTATATTCTCACTCATGGACTCCCCCATGATTCCGAGTCCTACAAATCCAATTTTCATTGCTTACAAGCACCTCCCTGTTTCATCTATTCTGTAACTGTATTATCCCATGCATTCTGGAATGTCTCAAGTCCCTGTCTGGTATATGCATGTTTGATACTGTCCTTGTATACTGCAAGGCCTGTTGTAACGATATCTGCTCCTGCAACCGCACAGTCTACAATCTGCTTAGGTGTACGGATAGCCGCACAGATAATCTGTGTCTTTCCCTTATATCCGTAATTGTCATAGATATCTGAAATAGCCTGAATGTACGCTTTACAATCCTCTCCATTTGCCTCTTTCCAGCCGATGAAAGGTGAAACAAAAAGCGAATTATTCTTTGCCGGCAGAATAGCCTGTGCTGGTGAGAATACGAGTGTCACATTTGTTCTGATTCCCTCTGCCTCGAGTCTTCTTGCTGCCTGAATACCGGCCTCTGTGCACGGAATCTTGATAACAAAGTTGCTGCAGATAGCTGAAATCTTTCTTGCCTCTGCTACCATCTCATCTGCATCATCAAGGTGTGGGTTGATTTCAACCGAAATAGGGAATTTCTCGTATCCCTCGATTCCTTCCGCCTTAACCCAGTCTGCCATCTCACTGATTACAGTAAGGAAAGGCTTTCCGCTTACCATTATGTGGCGTGGATTTGTTGTCACTCCATCAATACCAAATGTATGGTAGGCCTCCTTGATTTCTTCGATTTTTGCACTGTCCAGAAAATACTTCATGATTGCTTCCTCCTTGATAGTTAGTTAAATTTGTTAATTAATTGTTGTAAAAAATATAAGCCGTTATGTTTTTCTCTTGGCTTCTGTTTGTATTATATTACTATAGCATTGACTTTTCAATAGTATATAACGTTGCAAAAGCATTTTCAGCTATTTGTTTAAATTTATTAATCATTTTTTGTGCAATATGCAATAGCCATAAAAAATAAGCATATAAAACTACTTTTTATTATAAAAAACCACCCGGAACTTTTTTTGCGTTCCGAGCGGTTTTTTAGTTAATCCTGTGATTGTACAGCTCTATCCTTATATGTCAGCTATTATTATCTACTTGCTACAGTTCTTCCTCTACCATGCTTTTCTCTCTGTTGAACGCATCATAGATACATGGAATTACTATAAGCGTAAGGATGGTTCCGTATACGAGACCTCCTATTATTGCGATTGCCATCGGCTTTATCATATCTGAGCCATCTCCGATACCTATCGCCGATGTAAACATTGCGAGTATGGTGGTCATCGCTGTCATCAGTATTGGACGAAGCCTTGTACGGCCTGCGTCTATGATTGCTTCATGCTTGCTCATGCCCTCTCTTCTGGCCTGATTGATGTAATCAATGAGCACGATTCCATTATTTACAATGAGACCTGCCAGCATGATAAAGCCAAGCATTGATATGATTCCGAGCTCATTTCCCGTGATGAAAAGAGCTATAAAGCCTCCTGTAAACGCAAGAGGTATACAGAACATGATAATAAACGGTGAAAGCAATGACTGGAACTGCGCCACCATGATAAGATAGATAAATATCACTGCAAGCACAAGCATAAGTCCAAGCTGACTCATTGACTCATTTATTGTCTCATCCTCGCCCTCCATGTCTATTGAATAGCCATCAGGAATGCTAAGTTTATCAATTTTCGATTTAATTTTATTGCTTAGTAATGTTACATTATGGTTTTCATCAACCGCACCTGATACTGTAATATATCTTGTCTGAGCATCTCGATGAATGGTACTCAGGGTCTGTTCCTGCGAAATAGTGCAGATATCACTGAGCGGAATCTCCTTTTCACTGCCATCATTATCCTTATAGGTAAATGTAAGGTTTTTGATGTCGTCCACAGTCACATCAGACTGCTCTGCAGATTGTAAGTATACCTCATAGTCCTTTATATCGGTCGTAATGGTTGTTGCGCTCTTTTGAGATGATATCTCACCGGATACGAGCTGGTATACCTGAGCCACCGTATAGCCATACTTTGCTGCTTTTTCCTTATCCACAGTTATCTTAAGCTCATTTATTGTATCGCCAAGACCGTCATCTATATCTGTCACGCCCTTTGTATCCTTAAGGATATCTGCCACATCACCTGCAAGCTTCTGCAGCTTGTCTATATCATTACCCTTAATCCTGACAGAGAGACCACTTCCGAAAAACTCTGATGAGTCCATAGCCTGTGAAGATGCTGTTACCTTGCAGTCCAGATTCTTTGTGCGTTTTTCAATTTCATCTATTACCTTATCCGATGAAACATCCGACTTCTCATCAAGCAATATATACATGCTCACGCTGTCGCTTCCTGAGCTCATCAGGTTCATGGTCGAGTTGCCGCCTGCTGTAGCTCCTATTGTGTCTATGCCCTTTATATCAGATATTTTGTCCATTACCTTATCAGACAGCTCTGTAAGCTGCTTGAAGTCAAGCTTTTCGTCATCCTTTGCCTCTATGGTAAGTGAAATCTGATTTGACTCCATGTCCATATCCATAAATGTCATGCCCCTTGACATGCAAAGTGCACCACTGCCGACTAAAAGCGCTACTGCCACAATAAATACCACCGGCTTAAATCTAAGACATGTGCCGAGCACATTTCCATACCAGTCCTTAAAACGGTCAAACCATGGATGCTTTATATCCTTCGTCTTTTTGAGCATGCCTGAAGCAATTGCCGGTACAAATGTGAGTGCGACTACAAGAGATGCCATAAGAGTAAACGCTACCGTAAGTGCCAGATCTACAAAGAGCTGTCTCGTGATTCCATCAGTAAAAATGATTGGCGCGTACACACTTACCGTGGTGAGTGTAGAGGCAAAAATGGCTCCTGCCACCTGATTTGCACCCTCAACAGCTGCCTTCTTTACCGAATATCCCTCTCCCCTTAATCTGTAGATATTCTCGATTACTACGATTGAATTATCCACCAGCATTCCTATTCCAAGCACAAGTCCCGACATTGAAATGATATTTAAGGTGATATCCGTAAAATACATAAGCACCACTGCCACAATAACCGATAGCGGTATAGATGCTGCGATAACAAGTGTTGGCTTTATATCCTTTAAGAACAAAAGCAATACGAAAATGGCAAGTATTGCTCCCACTATCATATTCTGCATCACACTTTTTACAACCATGTCGATGTATATGCCCTGATTCATGAGCACCGCGGTGTGTAATCCGTCATTTTCCTTTTCCAGCGAATCAAGCTTGTCTAAAAGACGGTCTGTGACGTCTCCTGTAGAGTAGCCGGTCTGCTTCTCCATGGAGAGCATTATTCCGGGATTACCGTTGACTATCGCATAGGTCTCATCCGAATTGTCAGTCATCTCAACATCTGCCACATCACTGACATGAATAGGAGCTATTCCATCAAGCTTCATATCCATAAGCACTAGATTTGTTAAATCATCAATTGATTTTATCTCATCTCCCACCTGTACTATGTACTGCGTGCCATTTGAATCATTTACATAGCCTGCAGGCATATCAAAATTCTGAGCGACGAGCAGCTGCGAGAGCGAGTCAATTGTTAAAACTGCATTTAAGTTTGACTTGTCAAGTGCATCATCCTTACTCTTTTCAAGCTCCTTCTTTGAGCTGTCAAGAGATGCCGCTGCTGTTGCAAGCTGTGCCGACTGCTGTCCTATGCTTATAGAGCTGATGGCTGCCTGACTGTTTAGATTATCATAGGCATCTAAAAGTGCTGTCTCTCCTTGTGCTATCTGGTCAAGCCCGCTTTGGCACTGCTCTATACCTGTATTCACCTGAATGAGAGTCTGTGCTATCGCTGACGCTGCCGCAGGCAGATCATCTGCTGTGTTTACGGTGATTCCAAGCGCCGAGAGACCTGAAAACTGTGTTGCAATCTGCTTATCAACCTGCTCAAGCTGCGCTTTGAGTGCTGTGCCCGCTTCACCCGGTGCATTTGCGCCCTCTTTGAGTGACGGAATTGTCTTTGTATATGTATCACTATTCATGAAATCCAAAAGAGCTGACTGAATTGTTTCAAGCTGGCTCTTTTGCTCGTTTAAGCTTGCAAGTGTACTCTCCAGCTGAGTCTTCTGCTCTGCAAGCTTTGCCTTTTGCTCCTTTAGCGTATCCACTCCCGCGCTCATCTGATCCGATGCAGATGTGATTGCGTTTTGTCCGCTCTCTATCTTTGCGCTTGCATCATCCATCTGACTTTTTGCATCGTCAAATTTCTTTGAAACGGCATTATTTATTTTCTCATTGAGCGCATCTATCTTGGCCAGATTCATCGTGACCTGTATCTGCTCGGTGAGCTCACCTGTTGCAGTCACTGATGCGACTCCCTCCGTACTCTCAATTGCAGGCTTAAGTGTGTTTTCCACAAAGTCGGTGATTTCCGACTTGCTTTTCCCATCCATATCCACAGCAGTCATCATGATTGGAAGCATGTCCGGATTTATCTTCATAATGGTCGGAGTGCCCACTCCATCCTTCCAGCCAGCCTTGACCTGATCTATTTTCTGCTGCATCTCTATCACTACAGAATCCATGTTGGCATTCTGCTCATACTCGCATGTCACAAGAGAATAGCTGTTATATGACATTGAACTTACGTTTTTTATATTGGACGTAGTTGCCATAGCTGCTTCAAGCGGCGCGGTGACATCGCTCTCCACCTCCTGTGGACTTGCTCCCATATCTGTTGTCACGATAAGTGCATACTGAAAGCTCATATCCGGCAGCAGATCTGTCGTCATCCTGCCAAGCGATACAACACCGAGTACTATTACCAGCAGTACTCCTACAAGTACAGTAAAAGGCTTTTTTACACTATATCTTGATATCATCTGACCCCTCCTTTTTCTTTTCTTTGATAATGTCCTGCATTAGTTTGATAAACAATGTGATTACTGCGATTTCCACAATAAATTTAATTCGCTGTTATACTTTTATTATACAATGTGGCGGATTGCAACTCAATTGGTTTATACTTTTTTAAGAGATTTTCACAATAAAAAGACACCCAATTATACGATTAATATAATCCGATGTCCTTAAATGTCTTTAAATATCTTTTAAAATCTTTTAAAATCTTTTATTTATTTCAGCTTCAAATGCCCTCTTCCTCAATCTCATCCTCATCATCATTGATACCTGCAACAGCACTTGTAACGGCTCCGATTACAGCAACAAGCGCAAAGATGATAACTAAAAAAATAACTATAAAGAATGCTACCAAAAAACCTGTATCTGTCATATAATTTACCCCCATAGCTGTCTCACAGCTTCTTTAAAATATAGTTTTAGTTTAACACACTTGTCTGTAAATAACAATATCGTAAAGGGCTAAATTATTGACTAAATATTGACTAAAATATTGATTTATGAAATTGATCAGTCCTTGATCTGCATACCGTTTGCATCCATATGATAGCCTTCTGTCATGATCAGCTTTGATACCGGAACTATCTCATAGCCCATGTCCTGCAGCTTTGTGAGCATCTCATCGAGTGCCTGCGAGGTGTATTTGGCACCTAGATGGCAGAGTATTATCGAGCCACAATCCAGGCTTTTGTGATTGCACACTGTATCTATGATGTTTTGCACACCATAGTTTTTCCAGTCGAGTGAATCCACATCCCACTGGATTGGATAATAATCACAGCCATACACTGTGTCAATCAGCTCATTGTTGTACGAGCCGTATGGCGGTCTGAATACCTTCATATCCTTTCCGGTCAGCTCCTTGACCTTTTTGTGCACATCCATTATCTCTGTCTTCATCTCGCCTGCCGTGATTGTTGCCATATCATAGTGGTGCTCACTGTGATTTCCGGGCTCATGCCCTTTTTCAACCAGCGTCTTTACATATTCAGGGTTATCACTCACAAACCCTCCTGTCATAAAAAATGTAGCCTTTACGTTGTGCTTGTCAAGTATCTCCATCATACTGTCAAAATCCTCTGCTCCCCAGGCACAGTCAAAGGAGAGGGCTATCTTTTTGTCTGTTGTCTGAACCGAATATACAGGCAGCTTTCTGTCCCCGAACTGACTCACAGCACTGCTAAGTGTCTCCATCACCTCTATATTTTTCAGCTGTGATATGTCATACTCTCTGCCATATAAAGCGCCTGTAATAAGAAGCGCCGACAGCAGCACTCCAAAAAGGAATCTGTGTCGGCGTTTCTTTCGTTTTGTCCCATTATGTAGTTTTGTATTTTGCATGTATGCTCTGTATTCACTCATGCTATATACTATTCTTTATTATCACAAATTATGAATAATGAAATAACTCTATTTCAGTTCTTCTGCCCTTCCGATAAACTCAAGCACTACTTCAATCGACTGATGCGCAGCCTTCTCCGCAAAGGTCTGGTAATCTGTCTCTCCGCCGTCGCCGTCTGATATTGAGCGAAGAATGGCAAATGGCACCTTGTTCACATAGCACACATGACCGATGCTGCCGCCCTCCATCTCCGCTGCGATTGCATCAAAGGTATTCGAAATATAATCCTTCTGCTCCTTTGTGGCAATAAACTGATCTCCTGTTGCGATATTGCCCTTTTTGTAGTGGATATTTCTGTCAGCTAAGCAAGAGCACATAAGCTCCACCATTTTTGTATCTGCCGGAAGCAGAATCATGTTGATGCCGGAAAGAAGTCCCTTCGGGTCTCCGATTGGCGATGTATCCATATCGTGCTGCAGCACGTTTGTGGCTACTGCCACATCAAGCACATTTAAGTCCTTTGTCAAAGTACCGGCCACTCCGATATTGACAATCATATCGACATCATATTTCAAAATCATGGCCTCTGCACATATCGCTGCAAACACCTTTCCTATTCCGCATTTTGCCGCAACAACATACTGATCACCGATTTTACCCTCAACAAACTCCACTCCGCTGTAAACCTCTGTCTGTGTGTCTGTCATCTGAGCCTTTAAGTCATCGACCTCCATCTGCATTGCACCAATTACACCTATTGTCATTTTATTTCTCCATTCTGTTTACTGTGGGTAAGTAAACTCCATATTTGTCTGGCTCTCAAGCACCTTAAGATATGCACGGCACTCCTTCTTTGCCTCGTCAAGTGACAGATTCTCGTAATGTCCGCACTCTATGGCTGACGCACCAAATACCGGTCCATCATACTCCAGTATCTGTTTTAATACATCTTTTGTGATTTCAAAAACCTTCCCAGGCTCGACATCCCTCACTACGAGGTAGAAGCCTGTCTGACAGCCCATCGGTCCAAAATATACCACATCATCTGCAATCTCAGAGTTTCTCACACATGTTGCAAACATATGCTCCACTGAGTGCATAGCTGAATTGGACATATAATCGCCTGCATTAGGTTTTCTTGTACGAAGGTCGTATGTAACGATTTCTCCGTCTTTTCTTGAAATATAAAATCCAGGTTTAAGAATATTATGATTAATTGTAAAGCTTTTAATTCTTTCCATAAAAATGTTTCTCCTTACTTAGTTGCTGTCTCAAACTGCTTCAGATAATCCTCAAATACATTGAGTGCATCATCCACAGGCTTTGGTGTGCTCATATCAACACCGGCACTCTTTAGCAGCTCGATTGGATTCTTCGAGCATCCACCGCACAGGAAATTTCCTATATACTTATCCACAGCAAGCTTTCCCTCCTCAAGTATCTTTTTTGAAAAAGCAACTGCTGCCGAATAGCCCGTCGAGTACTGATATACATAGTATGGTGTGTAAAAATGCGGTATGCGCATCCACTCATATGATATCTCATCATCCACGCGCATATCCGGTCCGTAGTACTGCACATTCAGCTCATGCCATAGCTCATTTAACACATCCTTTGTAACCGGCTCGCCCTTTTGCATTTTCCGGTGGGCTATATGCTCAAACTCTGCAAACTGTGCCTGCCTGAAAAGTGTCGTCCTGAAGCCGTCCAGAAAATGTGTCATGAGATATTTTCTCTCATTCTCATCCTCACAATGCTCAAGCATATAGTGCATAAGAAGCGACTCATTGCAGGTGGATGCAACCTCTGCCACAAAAATCAGGTATCCTGCGTAGGTGATGCTCTGATGCTCATTTGAATAGTATGTATGCATCGCATGTCCCATCTCATGAGCCAGCGTAAACACACTGTCCAGATTGTCGGCATAGTTCAAAAGCACATATGGATGGGTGCCGTAAGCGCCCCATGAATATGCACCGCTTCTCTTGTTCTCATTCTCATAGACATCTATCCAGCCACTCTCCATGCCAGCCTTAAGCACGCTTACATACTCATCTCCCATAGGCTCAAGCGCCTTTGCCACAAGCTTTTTCGCCTCATCATAGGTGTATGCGGTCTGTACATTGTCCACAATCGGTGCAAACAAATCATACATATGCAGATGCTCCACACCTAAAAGCTTCTTCCTAAGCGCCATGTACCTGTGCAGAGCCGGCAGATGTGCGTGAACCGTCTCAATCAGATTGTCATATACGCTCTCAGGAATATCGCCATCGGATAAATACATGGCCCTTGCACTGTCATATTTTCTTACCCTTGCATAAAAAGTGTCATTTTTCAGCTTGCTAATGTACATCATGGAAACAGTATTGCTCCACTTCTTGTACGAATCATAGACTCCACGGAACACCTGCTTGCGCAGGCTTCTGTCCTTGCTGCTTAAAAAATCTATGAAATTGCCATGCGTGATACGGATTTTATTTCCCTCGACATCAGTGATATACGGGAATTTGATATCCGCATTATTGAACATGCTGAATATATTCTCCGGTGCTGCAGCCATCTCACCGCACTGCGCCAGGATATTTTCCTCTGCAGCCGATAAGGTGTGCGCTTTCTGACGCATTATCTCATCAATCGCACGCTTATAGTGCACAAGCTCATCGCTCTCACCATAAAAGCTCTCAAGCCTTTTATCATCTATCTGCAAAATCTCCGGACTGGCAAATGCCAGCGCACCTGATGCCTGAACAGTCAGCGTCTCTGCCTTTGACACATATGCCTGATATTTCGACACAGCAGTGTCCTGATGCGAGCGCTCATTCGCATAGACCACTATACGCTCCAAATAATAAGACAGCTCATCCTGCTTCTTAAAAAAATCAAGCAGCGTTGCTGCACTGTCGGCCAGATGTCCCTTAAATCCGGATAGCTTTTCTGCAAGCTGTGACGCTTTTTCGCACTCAGCCTCCCACAGCTCATCTGTCTCATACATATCCTCAAGCTTCCATTTGTACTCGTCTGAGATTTCATCTCTCTTTTGAAGCCTTTTCTCACTCATTTTGTGTTACCTTCTATCTTACTTTTCTTGTTCTCGGAGGTTCTGAATAGTTACCTTGTTTTCAACTCTTCAGAACCACCCCACGCACATTCGCAAAACCGCACGATGTTTTTATAAAACTTCCCACAGGTCTGCTCTGCAAAATGCATATAGATGTGTGGGATGTATGTGAATTATAATAATTAAACTCTACTTTGTAATTAAAGTGCCCATGCCACCGGAAACAGTCTTGCCCTCTTTGTTGAGCTTTGTGATAAGCACTGAACGGATAGCAGAGTCACCGATAAAGTCGATAGCTGCCTCAATCTTTGGAGCCATGGTACCCTCATCAAACTCACCTGCTGCAAGGTACTTCTTTGCCTCCTCGACAGTCATGGTGTCAAGTGGCTTCTCATCCTCCTTGCCATAGTTCAGGCAGACCTTGTCAACGCTTGTAAGTATAACAAGTCTGTCAGCATCAAGAGTATCTGCAAGCTTTCCGGCTGCAAGATCCTTCTCGATAACAGCGCTTGCGCCCTGAAGCTTGTTATCCTGTGCTAAAACAGGAATTCCGCCGCCACCGCATGCGATAACAACCTGATCCGCATCAACAAGAGCCTTAATAGCATCCTTTTCCACTATATCAACAGGCTTTGGAGCCGCCACAACTCTTCTGTAGCCTCCCTCAACCTGTGTCACATGGTTGCCCTTCTTCTCCTCTTCCTCAGCCTCAGCCTCTGTCATAACACGGCCGATGATCTTTGTCGGATGATAAAAAGCCTCATCATATGGGTCAACAACCACCTGTGTAAGTATTGTAGAAACGGTCTTGTAAATACCCCTGCCAAGAAGCTCTGTACGGATAGCATTCTGTAAATCATATCCTATATAGCCCTGGCTCATTGCAGAACAGACTGCTGTAGGTGTAGCTGTATACTCAGGATAAATCCTGCAAAACTCAGACATCGCAGTGTGAATCATGCCCACCTGTGGTCCGTTGCTGTGAGTGATGACAACCTCATAATCGTCCCTGATAAAATCTGCAACTGCCTTTGCTGTATGCTTTGTAGCCTCGTGCTGCTCCGGAAGAGTTGTTCCAAGAGCATCATGTCCGAGTGCGATAACTATTTTTTTCTTCTTCATGCCGACCTCCTATGCTGCATCCGCTCAATGTGTATTATATCTCATAATCATAAACCGATGTGTATACTATGATAAATCTACATATAAACCATCAATTTTGAAGAATTCCTATGCGGTGCAAAAGTAAAATTATTTATATACATTATCTAATATTTTAGGGAATTTGTCTAGTACTTTGAACTGATTTGAACAACATTTCCGCCACAGCGTAAGGGACGTAAGCCCCGGGCACCGGTGGCGCACACGTACTCTTGCAGAAGCGAATAACGAAGTGGCTTAGATACTGTAAAAATTATGCCCATGAAACGCAGAAACACCCCTGCATGGACGCAGGGGTGAGGAGAAAACGCGCAGGAATTACTGCTGGATATCCTTTGCAGAGCTTAAGGTTACTTCAACCTTGCTCTCTTCGTACTGTCTGCCACTCTGACGGGCAACAGTAAGAGTAACCTTATCTCCGGCCTTGTAGCTCTTTAACGCTGACTGTAGCTCTGTCATAGAAGAAATCTTTGTACTGTCAACAGCAGTGATGATATCTCCCTCCTGTAAGCCGGCATTTGCGGCACCTGAACCAGCTGAAACAGATGAAACATACACACCCTGTGGGAAGCCATAGGCTACCATCTCAGACGAAACATCGCCACCCTTTATTCCAAGGTATGCCTGATTCTCATTTGTATACTTTCCATTCTGAATAAGACTCTCAATAATAGGCTTTGCAACTGACATAGGAATTGCATATCCGATACCCTCAACTTCAGTTGACGAATATTTTACAGAGTTTATACCGATAACCTCGCCGTTTTCATTTAAGAGTGCTCCACCACTGTTTCCCGGGTTTATTGCTGCATCTGTCTGGATGAGATTGTTGTTAGTTACAGTCTCACCTGTCTGTGAATCCTGTGTAGTTACGGTTCTGTTAAGTGCACTTACTATACCTGTTGTGACAGACTGTCCGTATCCGAGTGCATTACCGATAGCGATTGCCGGGCTTCCAACAGCTACACTATCTGAATCTCCGATTGTCGCAATCTTGATATTTGAGTAAGTATCTTTTCCAAGGTCTGATTTCTTTACACGTACAACTGCAAGATCATCGTCAGGATCCGTTCCTCTGATTTCTGCCTTTACCACAGAATCATCATCAAACTGTACTGTAAGCTCATCTGAATCTGCTACAACATGGTTATTTGTAGCAATGTAGAGATAATCATCATCCTCACTCACAATGATTCCTGAGCCGCAGCTCTGTGACTGCTGTGACTTCTTTCCGAAAAAGCTGTTGTAGGTGACTGTTCCTGTATTTGTGATAGCAACGATGCTAGGCATAACCTCATCGACAACAGATGATACATCTGTCAGATCCTTTGCATCCCCTGAGGATGTCTGCTTAGTCCCACCGGATGTTGTAGTGGTAAGCTTTGCACTTGCAGTAGAAGAATTTGAAATAGCTCTCGTGCCAATATAGCTTACTCCTGTGAAAACGCCGCCTCCGACGAGTCCGAAGATAAGAGCTGCCGCTACTGTCTTTGCTGCAAATGGTCCGAATGCACCAGGCTTTCTAGGTGCTCTCTGTTTCTTAGGCTTTGCAGTCTGCTGGTATGCCTGACCATTCATATTCATCTGGCTATATGAGTTGTCTGTCGAACCGGCTGTTGGGCCGCCATATGCATTATTATTTGTGCCTGAATTATACGACTGATTAGAATAAGGCTGGTTTGCATATGATTGATTTACATTTGGCTGTCCTGCTGCAGAAGCCTGCGAATATGGATTGTAGCTCTGTGAATATCTTTCAGCTGATGTATTATTAGTCTGTGCAGCCTTCTGTGACTCATCCGGATTGTAAGGATTACCCGACATTGTGAAATTTACATTGTTTGTATTGTTGTTTGTGTTATTTGTACTGTTAGTATTATTTGTATCATTCATATTTCTATAATTGTTATCCATAATAATTTCTCCTTTCGTTTATATTTAGAAGTATACTGTCAATCTGTGTTTAATTTGTGACGGGATTATTTATTTTTTCATAAATCAGTTAACTATTTATAGCCTATGTTCCCCATTGCAGGCCACTATGCGATTATAAAAATAAAAATAACTGCTCATCGGCAGATGCACCTCTAAGTCTGCGATAAATAGAAATTGCAGAATATCAATACATCCCTGCCAATGAACAGTTACCATAAATCACATATTAAATTTCAATTCCGTTCTTCTCAAGAAGTGCTCTCGCTGTTTCAACCGAATCTGTACCTGTCGCATTCTTTACAGGTGCAAACTCCTTCTCTCTGTCTACCTCAAAGGGCAGGCTATTGTCCATCATGTATACCATATCGAGAATGAGTGTCTCAAACTTGTATGCATTCGGAGTCTCAGGCTTATGCTCTGTACCATTCTCATCAATATAAGGTACCTTCTTCTCTACCACATGAAGCGGAAGGCTCTTCTCTGCGATAGCCATGAGCTTGTCCACGCGGAATAAATAGTTTAAGATAACACCAAAGCCATACTGCAATGAACCATTCTCGTTCTTTGCCTCTGCCATCTCAGGAGTAAGCTCGTAATACTCAACAATCGAAGGCTTGCCATTCTCAAGACACATAGCACCAACTCTCTCATATGGATCACATTTTCTGACCACCTTAGAGCCGCTGACACAGCCGGACTCGATTGTAGCACCTACAAATACAGGATCTGCAATCTGCTGAAGTACATTGTCCACAGCAAATACATTGAGCCACTCAACACCCTTGTCCTTCAAATCCTTGTCAAGACCGGCATTGATGAGTGACTTGAACCATCCACCGTTTCCGTTTGGTGACATGGCAAGTGAATCCTCAGATTTCATTAGCAGATTTCCATCAAAATCAACTGCCGGAACCATCTCCTGCACGAAAAACTTCACATAGTCCTTGTTGTATCCAAAATAATCGTGCTCTTCAAAGAACTCTCTTGTCATGCTATCATTTATCTCGCTTGTCATAACATACAGAGGCACCCATGTACCGGTCTGATTTGTAACCTTCATGAGGTTTGCGACAAGCTGCTCAAAGATGTAGAGTTCCTTTGTCTTTCCGATATTGAACATGCCCTTAGCCTTGTCAAATCCAAGACGTGTACCCTGTCCACCGGCAAGAAGAATTGCACCGACCTTGCCATTCTTGACAGCATCAAGACCTGTTGCAAGGTATTTGTCCTTATTTGCCTCTATCTCTGAAATCTCCATAGCAGCAAGCGGTGAAAATGTACCTCTCTGCTGCTCCTTGTTGTGAATCATATCAAGGTATGACCAGTCCATGTGCTCAAGCTGGCTCTCAAGCTTAGCCGGAGCTTCCTCTGTTAAGAATTTCTTTAAGTATTTCTGGTTTGTTGCCGTGATTTTTTCTTTGATTTCCGGTTTCATAAATTCTCCCTTGTTCTTGTTAATTAATTATTCGTCAATTATAGATTATCACTATATTGTTATATTTCTTTATTGATATATTAATTACATTAACCATATTAAAGCATTTGAGACCAATCTAATGACCGGTCCCTATACTTATTTAAATTGTTTCAATTATTTTATTATCAGATTAGTACTTGCTAGTTTTCTTATTACTATTAGAATTACTATTTGTTGACTCCGAATCACTACTATCATTTTGATTAGTTTGCTCAGTAGTCGTTTTATTCTTTTCTTTCATACTAGTCGTACCATCTACGCCAACCGTATTATTATATTTACTTGTATTAACTGCCTCAGACTTTGATGAAACTCCTGTCTTGTCCTCAATTCTCTTACTTATTGACTGAACAGTGTCTGAAACCTCATATGCCTCATCCTTAAATAAAAATTTATGCAACTGGTCTACATTGTTGGCTAAATCAATAGGAATTACTGTATCTCCTGAACCAGACATTATTTTCGTAGTCAATTCGAATGGAAATCCTGTTGTATTAGCAATATTGTATGAGGTTACATCTTTTGCCAATCCCAGTATTTCAGTAGCAGAAAAATTAGTACTAATATCATCCATTACAGCAGTACACATTGATGTAAGTGTAGCAATATCCTCACCTTTCGCCTTATCCAATATAGCCTGTAACACTATTCTCTGTCTAGATGCTCTCATATAATCATCACCCGCTGTATACCTAATACGAGCATATGATGTAGCCTGAACACCATTTAAGTGAAGACTACCACTGCCTTTCAGATAATCAGCAGAATTACCAGTTGTTCCTGCAGTTTCTCCTACATAGAAATTAACATATTTAACCTCCTCTGATGTCAGATTCAAATCAATGCCACCGAGTTTATCAATTACTTCTATAAGAGCTTTCCAATCTACACAAACATATTTTGTAATGTTCAAATCAAGATTAGAGTTCAGCATTTTAACAGCCTGTTCTACTCCACCTCTTGCAAAGGCCGAATTCGCTTTAAAATACTTGCCATTTCCAACTGAAAGATAGGTATCTCTGTAGACAGAAACAAGCTGTACATCATTAGTATCATAATTTAAGCTCGCAACCATAATACAATCTGAATTTGATGACTTATAATCGCCTGGATCTCTTGTATCCAAACCAAACAATGCTATATTCAGATAACCATGCATTGTCTTTCTTGTCTCTTCATGCAAATCATCATTTATTCCGGCCTGACTATCCGTCAGTTTATCCTTATAATTAATCCGCCCCAATGTGCTGTTATATATTGCAAGTACTCCCAATACAACCAATAAAAGTAAAATTTCGAACACAAAAAGGATTATTTTCTTTTTGCCATTTCTTTTTTTCTTTCTCTTCTTTGCCATGTTATTTTTCCTTTTTCCTATGAATGTAAAGCCACGCGTCTGCGTAGTCCTGACGCTCCTTCTCTGACATATTAGTATACTTTCCAAACTCCAGATTCGTCAGACGCATCTGCGGCCTGCCACACTTGAAGCATTCAACCTCTTTCCTTCTTGAAACCATCCGTATCCAGCCACAATCCGGGCAAATGTATATTTTCATCATAGTCTTTATTCAAACTGTCCGAGAACCTCAGCTGACAAAGCATCAAGCTTAGCCTGTGAATCTTCAAGAGACACTCCTTTAACTCCGAAATAGAATTTAATCTTAGGCTCTGTACCAGAAGGGCGTACACAGCACCAAGCGTTATCGTTAAGTTCGTAGTAAAGTACATTAGAAGAAGGAAGACCTGTCGGCTCAACCTTTCCTGTTGTCATATCTTTTCTTGTGTCATTCTTGTAATCACGGATAGCAAGCACCTGATAATCACCAAATTTCTTTGGCTCAGCGGCACGTGCCTTTGTCATAATCTCATTTATCTGTGCAGCACCATCAATGCCCTTTAAGGTCATTGTGGAAATGCCCTCTCTGTAGTAGCCATACTTCTCGTACATGTCAATCATGCCATCCCAGAGAGTCTTACCCTGTGACTTGTAGAATGCAGCTACCTCACACAACATACAAACTGCTGCAGGAGCATCCTTGTCCCTTGCATATGTGCCCGGCAGACATCCGTAACTCTCCTCCATACCGAATACATAATTGTTGCAGCCGGTTTTTTCAAATTTGAGCATCTGCTCTCCGATATACTTGAAACCTGTTAAAACCTCGATATGCTTTACGCCATATGCTGTCGCAATTGCCTTACCCATATCTGTAGAAACAATTGACTCAACAAATGCAGGATTCTCAGGTAGAGTACCATTGGCACTCTTCTGGCTTAAAATATACTCACCGATAAGCATAGCTGACATATTTCCTGTAAATGTCACATACTCACCTGTCTTTGTATCCTTGCAGTATACACCGAGTCTGTCGGCATCAGGGTCAGTTGCTAAAACGATATCAGCATCCTTTTCCTTTGCCAGCTCAAGTGCAAGCTTCCATGCATCAGGATTCTCAGGATTTGGATAAGGACATGTAGGGATTGCCATCAGGCACTGCCTGGCTTGGCTCAATGTATACATTCTCAAAGCCCATATCCTTAAGCACTCTCTGTACAGGGCGAAGACCTGTGCCGTGGAGTGGTGTGTAAACGATCTTGATATCCTTTGCCATAGCCTTGATAATCTCCGGATGGATAGAAAGCTTGCGGAGCTCTCCGAAATATCCCTCCTCAACCTCATCAGAGATGACATTGTAAAGACCTGCCTCAATAGCAGCAGCCTTGTCCATGGTCTTTACCTGGTCAAACGATGTAACCTTTGCCACCTCAGCCATGATGCTTGTATCATGAGGTGGAGTAACCTGTGCACCATCCTCCCAGTATACCTTGTATCCATTGTACTCACGAGGATTGTGGCTTGCTGTGATAACAACACCGGCTATTGTACCGAGGGTCCTTACTGCGTATGAAAGCTCCGGAACAGGTGCGAGCTGTGGGAATACATATGTCTTGATTCCGTTAGCTGCAAGACAGAGTGCTGTAGCATCTGTGAACTCATCATGCATATTACGTGAGTCATGTGCGATTGCAACGCCTCTCTTTACTGCGTCCTCCCCCTGTGAAAGTATGTAATTTGCCAGTCCCTGTGTAGCCTGACGGACTGTGTATATATTCATCCTGTTGGTGCCGGCTCCTATTACACCACGAAGACCTGCTGTACCAAACTCAAGTGTGCGATAGAATCTGTCCTCTATCTCCTTATCATCACCTGCGATAGCCTTAAGCTCTGCCTTTGTAGCCTCATCAAAATATGGGTCTGTACACCATTTCTCGTACTCCGCTCTGAAATCCATTTATATTAACCTCCTGAAAATACTATCTATAATTAATATCATTATAATAAGTTACATTTCAGATTTTACCACACTCAAATATATTTGAAAAGTTCTAATTTCAATCTCCATCAAGTATCTGCTATATATTAGTTTTCATTAATTCAAATGCAACGTCTTTGATACCACTATCTATAACCAGATCTGCCAGATATTTCGTCGGTTCCACCAGCCACTCCTATTACTGTACAATCCATATTATCTCTCTTTTACAAATTATATCATATCTATAATTTATAAATTCTTAGTATTTTATTAAATATATTACACTACTTATCCTTAAAAACCAATAACTTACTTATTATATAATTCAACACCACCACAATAATTTGAGCTGCAAGCTTAACCCACATACTTGGAAATCCAAGGATTGTTATAAAAACAAGGATAATGCATTCTTCTATTATTAGTGTTATAAATCTTCCGCTAAAAAATGCGAACATCTGCATAAAAAAAGCAGTTTTTGTTAATGTTGGAGCCTTAAAAACCCATTTCTTATTGGTAAAATACGAAAACAGTACTGCAAACATCCATGACAATGCATTTGCAATTAATTCATTAATTCCAAAGCATAAATTAAACAACGCATATGATACAATACTTATCACAAAAGTTATATTTCCAAAAATCGTATATAAAACAAGTTCTTTAAAATTATTTTTCCTTTTTTGTTTATCCGTCATCTTCTTCTCTCAATGTTTTTTTATTCAACGATTTTAATATAATAGCTTTTCATCATAAATAAGTCAACTAAATTGTTGTCACATAATACTTCTTGTAACTTTTATCAATCTTTTTAATCTTCGTCTCTCACACTCACGTTTATACAACTTTCTAACATGTACTGCTCGTATGATATTATATATTAAATATTTTTTCCTCACTAATACCTCCAAAAAATCCGCTATACTATACATAGTATAACGGATTTCTATTAAATATAAAATATTAATTAACAATCATTCTATTACCAATCCATTGTGAATAACATAAACAATTCCATCTACAGCAGTGTATTCACCATTATAAGAGAAATCAACTGCTCCATTTTTCACATACCATACTCCAATTTCATTCTCAACCAGTGTATTAGCTTTGAAATCTACCGCTCCGCTTCTCACATACCACCATGTATCGTTGTAATATGCAAGCATATTGGCCTTGAAATCTACCGCTCCGCTTCTCACATACCACCATGTATTATTGTAATATGCAAGTGTATTAGCTTTGAAATCTACCGCTCCATTTCTCACATACCACCATGTATTATTGTAATATGCAAGTGTATTGGCCTTGAAATCTACCGCTCCGCTTCTCACGTACCACCATGTATTATTGTAATATGCAAGTGTATTAGCTTTGAAATCTACCGCTCCATTTCTCACATACCACCATGTATTATTGTAATATGCAAGTGTATTGGCTTTGAAATCTACTGCTCCATTTCTCACATACCACCATGTATTATTGTAATATGCAAGTGTATTGGCTTTGAAATCTACCGCTCCATTTCTCACATACCACCATGTATTATTGTAATATGCAAGTGTATTGGCTTTGAAATCTACTGCTCCACTTCTCACATACCACCATGTATTGTTGTAATATGCAAGTGTATTGGCTCTGAAATTAACCTTACCATTTTGTACACACCACCACCTATTATTGTAATTTACAAGTGTATTGGCTTTAAAATCAACTCTTCCATTATGTACATACCACCAACCTGCATCATTTTGGACGAGTGTATTAGTGGAAAAATCAATTACACCATTTCGCACATACCACCAATCGCCATTGTACTGTACCAGCGCTGTAAACCAATCTGCAAAAGTTCCATTCTGATAATACCTCCACTGATTATCAGTAGAATCGTATGCCAGACCATCTGCTACATGAGAATGGCACCCTTTCTGCTGACACAAATAGTAAGATGTAGGGTCTGTCGGATCCCATGTATGCCAAGATGGTAACTTATAGGATGTAGGTTTAGAAAAAGGCTCATATCCATTCTTAGAGTAAATTATAACCTTTGTCCCAATCTTACAATTATCATATATCCATTTTGCATCCCCTGCAGTAAGTCGTATACACCCATGAGAGCATGTAGTTCCCAGCTTATTATAAGCTTTTACGCTTAAAGCTTTAGGATTGTTTTTCGAATTGTAAAACACGGAATGAAATAAAACTCCACCTTTAATTCTTGTACACCACTGACCATATGATGGTCCCATCAGCGTCTGCCAACGATATTTTGCCGGTGTATAGAAAGTACCCTCTGGTGTATTTGTTCCACCATCAGAACAGATAAATCTTTTAACAGGAACATAAACGCCATTATCTTTGCCATATACTGTTATAATATCTTTCTTTTTATTGACATAAATTTCATAGTTTGAAAAACCACCTGTTATTCCCGTCGTATCCTCAATAACATGACCTTGATTATCATAATATAATCTCAAAGTCTTGCCATGCATAATTGAGTGGGAATCACTGACATAATAATTTGAAGATGTCGTAGCAAATACTTTGCTCCTACCAGTAAGAATAAGTGCTGTAACTACAAAACAGATTGCAACAAGTATTCTGTTTACATTACATTTTTTTACTAATTCTTTCATAAATGTTCCTCCAATTACTGAGCCTTACCATTTTTTATAGTATATGTCTTACCATTATACACATATGAACCATTATATGAAAAATCAACAAGGCCATTATGCACATACCATAAACCTACATTATTACGCATTAGTGTATTCTTAGAGAAATCAACTTTTCCGTCTTTTCCAATATACCACCAGCCCACACAATTCTGCCGAAGAAGTTCTTTACCATACCGAACCTTACCACCTTCTACATAATACCATCCGTCAAATGTAATATTTTCTCCACTGACATTATCTGGATACATCTGATGTTTACCTATAGACTGAACCAGTCCATTTGCACTAAAATCAACTTTTCCATTTTTAATGTACCAATCACCCGACTGATTTTTGGCTATTCCATTGAACGAGAAATCAACAAGTCCATTGTGTACATACCACCAGCCTACATTGTTCTGAACAAGCGTATTTTCCTTAAAATCAATCACACCATTATGTACATACCACCAACTGCCATTAATCATCTGCAGTTCATCTACCGAAGTATTAAGCTTACCCTTCCTGAAACAATACCAACCTGCATAATCATATGTTTTTCCATTATAATTCTGACTATTATAACAAGGTGTTGTACCTGAATAGCTAAAATCAACTTGTCCGTCATTAATATACCAATATCCGATATTGTTCTGTGCCATGCCATTAAATGACTTGTCACATTTTCCAGCAACAAAATAATACCATATATTATTATGATATATTAACTTTTCTACGGTTTTGTCTACCGAACCATTATTAAAATACCATAACGCCTTTTTATTCTCTGCAATTCCCGAAAATGATTTATTCACTTTTCCACCAGATATGTAATATACACCGTTTACAACGTTTGAACTTCCTGTATTCAGATCATATTCCTTGCAGTTAAGTTCTTTTACATCAGTCTCAGTAAAAACTCTGCCATTTTCTATATACCAGATATTGTTGTTTTTATCGTTAACCAATCCTGTATAATCGGAATCAATCTTTCCGTTCTGTACAAACCACGTAGTACCAGCATTATCTGCAAGCCCCGTATATGTACTGTTTACTGTTGATTCTGATTCAGATTTCCACTCTTTGCCATCGTATACTACATCTGTGTATGCTTTGTCAACCTTACCACTGGTAAACGAATACCAGCCATCAAATATAATTTTTTCTCCACTTGGCAGAGTCTGCGACAAATTGCTGACCCTATATAAACCATTAAATTTAAAATCCACAAGACCATTATGTACATACCAATCACCTATTCCATATCTTGCGATACCATTGTAAGTGAAGTCTACTCTGCCACCTTTAATATACCACCAGCCTACACTATTCTGTACAAGAGTATTGGCGCTAAAGTCTATTTTTCCATTGTGAACATACCACCAATTATTATTTATATATACCAGTGTATTCTTATTCGAGATAAATTTACCCTTTTTAAAATAGTACCAACCGGAATAATTATAAGTCTTGCCATTATATGTCTGTGAATTATTACACTGCGTAGTACCAGAATAGTTAAAATCAACATTACCATTACGTACATACCAATATCCTACATTATTCTGCACAATACCATTGAACTTTTGCTGATACATACCATTCTTTATATAAATCCAAGTTCCTCTATAAAGTTCCAGAGACTCATATGAGAAATCAATCTTGCCATTTTTTACATACCACCAATTTCCCGCATGATAACTCAAGCCATTATAACTTCTGTCAACATTACCGTTTCTGTATAAATACCAGTTTCCATCAGAATACTGTCTTAAACTATTAGAATTAATTCCTAAATAATCGGCTATACCATTAGCATCAGCAACACCTAAGCTTTTAATCTTCGACTCTGATGATAAAAAATTGCTTCTATCGCTTGCATTACTTATAAAACAATGTTCAATCAATACTGCAGGTATATTATTCTTTTTATTTCCTTTAATAACTGCAAGGTAATCTGCCAAAGAGCCATCCGGATATCTGGAGTTATCTTCTGAATTTCTTATTAGAGTTCCTCTACCATTTTGTTTAATTCCCAGTGCCTTTAATCTACCTAGAATGTCAGCAGCGAGAATCCCCCCTTGAGTTCCAATATTTGGTTTATAATTCGAATTAGGATAATATACAGAAACACCTCTAGCTGATGAACCAGCAGAATTAAGGTGAAAACTGATGTATAGATCCGCGTTTACATTTTTAGAGAATTCTACACGTTTAGAATTACACTCCTTGCTTGTAACAGAACTTCCTCCATTAGGGCAAGCATATGACTCCCTTACCATGTACACCTTTACGCCAGGGAATTTTTCAAGCTCCTGCCTACAATATGAAGCAATCTTGTAAGTGAGTGCCTCCTCATGATATCCTGCACTCTGCGCGCCTGCATGCGTTGCATCATGTCCGGCATCCAATACAATAACATAATCCGGAAAAGACGCAGCCTGTACCTCTTCCGTATCATTTACCCAATATGGAATAAAACCATATATCAAGGCAATCATCAACACAACAACACAAATTTTACTGTAAAACTTTTTTAACACTTTTCAAGCCGCCCTTCTTTAGTACTTTAGAATTATCTTATGCTTATTTATCTGCTAATGCAATCCCTCTAGTAAAATTAAAAACTACTATCGTACTTTACACCTCTAAACTTAGCATTGATAAATGATTTTATTTTCCGCTTCCAATCAAGTTTTTCTATATTGACAGTCGGACACGTATAATACTTATATTTATTCTTCTCAATCCAGACATTAATAAGTATCTCCGAAACCCTGCCATAGTATCTTGCCTGAAATGTACTATACCCAGAACTATCGATTTTCTTTTCAAGTTCTGATAATATAGGGAAAAGCCACTCACAATATGAATCCATTATATTTTTCTTCATTATCATCATATTGAACATATGACCACTTGTTTTTTTGATAACACTATCATATGCATCAACATAGTCTGGACACCTTTCCCTTAATATTTCTCTCGTAACATCAAGATGTTCTGCATAATGTGTATGTGCATAATGAGAATAAAGACTTTCAATATAATATCTGCGCCTCTCTGGCAAAATTATATCGTTTTTGGATAAAAGTTTTTTTAAATCACTATCCGTTAAGATATATTTAAATTTATCTTTATCGAATCTGAAAAATCTCTTTCTGGCAAAGTATCTCCTGTAATGTACGAGACCACAATAATCAGCATCAAGATTTTTCCACATCCAGTAAAGACCTGTCAACTCGCAATAATATGGATTTTTTGCTGATATATTATCACCACTATCATCTCTGGTGTACCCTATATCATCTTTGCCATATGCGCCTACTTGAATTGGCAGATATGATTTTTCACTCGGCATACGATACACTTTATGTGCTGCAATTCCAATCTTAATATTCATTATATTTCCTCTCAATTTATTATTTTGATCCCTCACCTTCAAAAACTACCTTAATAGTCTTAAAAAGGATTTTCAAATCCAGACCTATCGACCAATGCTCAATATACTCCGTATCAAGCCTGACTACTTCTTCAAAATCTGTGATATCACTTCTTCCGCTAACTTGCCACATTCCCGTGAGTCCTGGTTTCATGCTCAAACGGATTTTATGATGAAGATCATACTGCTCATACTCATTCACTGTAGGGGGTCTAGTTCCAATAAGACTCATATCACCTTTTAAAATATTCCAAAATTGTGGCAGTTCATCAATACTTGTCTTTCGAATGAAATTACCAATTCCTTTACCCGGTCCCTTCTCCGAACCGATTATTCTAGGATCATTGTCCATCTTAAACATAAGTCCCTGCATTTCATTTTGCGCCATAAGCTCTTTCTTACGCTCTTCGGCATCCATATACATAGATCTAAACTTATAAATATAAAATGTTCTACCATTTTTGCCAACACGCTTCTGTTTGAAAAATACAGGTCCAGGTGATTGTTTTTTGATAATCGGTGCCACAAAAATAAATGCAACTCCCATAATTGCAAGACCAACAATAGCTCCTACTATATCTGTAATTCTCTTAACCGAAAGCTGCCATCCTGTAGCTGTATTTATAGAAGCAGTAATTGCATCTGCCTCACCTATTCGCTCCATAAATGCATTCGGAAGATTCTCCGGCAAGAACCCCATTCCCACATGAACAACAATGCCCATCTGAAGGAATATGTCCGTAAGCTCTGTAAGCTGTTTCTTATCCTGATATACATCTATAAATACTTCATCTACGACATTCTGACGGATATACTCGAGAAGACTATCCTTTCCATAAATAATCGGTATATTCGCCTCTATAATGTTGTCTTTTCCATAAGCATTATCATCCAGAATTGAAACAGAGCCTATTCTGAACTCTCTGTAATTTTTCTGTCTTAGTTTTGCTGCAAGCTCACCCAAACGATTTTCCGTTGTTATCAAAAGCATACTTGCCTGATTTTTCTCAGACATAACTCTTCTTCTGACAAAATTCTTCCATGTGCACCTGCATATGAAACACAATGCAATAGCCAGCCACCAGCTGACGAGGAATACAGTACGAGACAATATCGCAGTCTCTTGAGCCAAATATTCAAACAATAATAACAAGAACTCTACTATCGTTATGTGCTGTGCTACCGCAATAAGCTCCTGCCAATGATTACGCTGAATTATCCCCTTATAATTGTTTGTAAAAAATAAAACAGCTATATCTATTACAACCAGAACTATGCAAAGACGCATATATAGCTTTGCCATATAAAAATTCAAGCCTACATGTCTAAAGAAATAGGCAACCATGAATGCAATCTCCAAGCATATAATATCAAGTATTTCGAAATCCAAATGTTTTAACCATTCAGAATTTTTTTTACGATACATATGAACCTCCAATAATTAGTATACTATTTCAATTTTATCACATATTTGTAAGTATTGAAACATAAAATTACTCTATGGTCAATTTTATTAAATGATACAACTTCGCTGCAAATGTTATGCTTGCTTCCCCATAGCCATGGTTTATACCCGAAGCAGTACTTTTTTTACTCAATTCTATCACTTCATCAGTCTTTGAAGCACACTCGTCCCAATATTCAATATCCTTATTTGACGTATCTGTTTTAACATCATAATTATCTATCATATATTTGCCAAGATACGATGTGAATTTTTCAGCTCCATAACTATTTAAATGCTCATAATCACCAAAATCAGTTTTATCATCAATACCACACTCTTCATAGTTATTGTGATAATCCTCAAAATCATATCCGTATTCATCTACAATTGCTTTCATCTGCTCAATTCCATCAGTCTTAGTAGCCATAGTCTCATGCGGTGGAACAATCATAAGCATATTATCCACTTTATTATCTCTACAATACTTCAAAAAATTTCTTAAATATTTTTCGCAGCGCTCAGTCAATATATACTCTTCCTGAGTAGGCCAACCAATTTCAGCCAGTTTGTCCCTACCTCCTGTTGTCTGCGAGCGCGTATAAAAGCCTTTTAAATATCCCCCTTTGTTAAAAAAAAGATGTGAACGCAAACAAAATGACGTCAAAACCTTGTCCGGATATTTCCAATTCCCATGATATTTTCCCATTGACACTATTGTATTATCCCTCATAGTATCTGCCATTGTAGTATTTATCGTATTAATTTTGTCCGTTCCCTCAGGCATATTGTCAATCCACTTTCTCAGCAATACTTCATCATCAAGATTCTCATCACCATGCAAAAATGTAGAAGCATTTACCACAAGTAATTTAGGATTTTGTCTTTTAAGTACTTCTCTAAGCATTGAAATATATTGACTGCACGGACTATCTCCAACAGAAAAATTTACTGATTTTATTCCGTATTCTTTCCACGCTAATCCCGGAGCAAATCCTCTATAAATCTCACTCTGTCCCATTAGCACGACATCTACACTATCTTTTCTCTCACGTAAAAAGCCATCAATATTTACAGTATCGACATTGTCCATCACAACAAATGCTTTTCCAACCACTCTAAACATAACCATAAATATTAAAAAAAATGCACATGTCTTTATTATTTTCTTTATCATACTCTGCCTCTGTTATTATTCTTAGTCTCTCACATTATAACTAATATATCCAAAAAAAAAAGTCCCACCAATCAATCTTAATAAATTATTAAACTGTTTATGCTTCCTTATCTTTTCAATCACCTGACCGCTTGATTGTCCAACTATAGACCATTATACTGTCCTTATTAAGAGAAAAAGAAAGGCTCCGGAGCCCCTCCCGCAAAGATTGGCATCCGGAACCTTGGTAAACATCATATATATTGTAACAGATTTTACAAGAAAAGGACATTATATTTTTATCAGAAAGCAGCAAATTTCTTTGTCCAATATGTCAGATTCAAATCTCACACCAAGATGGTTTTATAAAAGACTTCTTGACCAGCTTGGACTTGAATCGAAATACTATCGTGGGAAACCATTGTAAATGCTGAATGATAGCAAACGCAAAATCCAGTGTTTTCAATTTGTTCAGCAGACACTAATTATTTCCAAAAATAATCATATTTCTTCACTTTTTGATTCATCACTTTACACTGAGCCAAATACTGATCATGATATTTCCATGTAGGACTTGATTCCAATATCAATATTCCTTTAGCTTCCGCTGCTTTTCTCTCTGCATCAGTAGGAGCCGGTGTACTTCCAATAGAGAAATCAATCGTACTATCTACCATCCAGTAGAATGTATCTCCAACTTGTACCACTCCGTTATAAGGCTGCACCGAATCACTTGTATGAAAATCTTTGTAAAACAGAACATGATTCTGTCTGATTCTGATCATATACCATTTTCCGTCACATGGCAAAGCCTTATCCCAATTCTGATATTCAGTCATCCGACCATTATTAACATACCAAATCTGGTTGCCATATGGCACAAGAAGCTCTCCTGAATTGAAATCAACCTTTCCATTGTGAACGTACCACCAGGTTCCATTATACTTGCATAATGTAGTGGCTCCAAAATTCACTCGTCCACCCTGTACATACCACCACGTTCCGTAGTAATTACACAAGCCTGTTGCGTTCCAATTTACACGTCCATTGTCTACATAATACCAGGTATTTCCGTATTTAACCAATGTAGCCGATTTCCAGTCAATCTGTCCCTTATCTATGAACCACCATGTTCCACCATAATTGCACAATGTCCTAGCCGAAAAATCAACTTTTCCATTATGAACATACCACCACGTTCCATTATATCTGCATAATGTAGTAGCTCCAAAATTCACTCGTCCACTCTGTACATACCACCACGTTCCGTAGTAATTACACAAGCCTGTTGCGTTCCAATTTACATGTCCATTGTCTACGTAATACCAGGTATTTCCGTATTTAACCAATATAGCTGATTTCCAATCAATCTGTCCCTTGTCTATATACCACCAGGTTCCACCATAATTGCACAATGTCCTAGCTGAAAAATCAATTTTCCCACCATGCACATACCACCAGGTCCCATTATATGTGCATACGGTTGTAGATTTCCAATCAACTTTTCCGTCATGCACATAATACCAATTATTGTCATATTTAACAACTGTAGTTGATTTCCAATCAATCTGCCCCTTGTCTATATACCACCAGGTTCCATTGTATTTAACCAAGGTTCTTACAGTCTCATCAACTTTTCCGTTCTGCACATACCACCATATGCCATTATCATATATAAGAGTATTTACATCATCAGCAATTTTCCCATCTATAAAATAGTACAAATTGCCATCTGCACCACGTAATACACCGGTCTTTTTATCTCCTACAGGGTTCAGTGACCAATGTGCATACAACACCTGATTCTCAGTCAACTCAACTATCGTTGAATCTTCAACCTGATTTCCACCCTCAGAAGATGTAAACCAACCAGAAAAAGTATATCCTTCTCTTTTCGGCTGTGGCAACTCGCCATAAGTAATTCCTTTTACAACATCTTTGCTTACAGTAGAAACATTCCCTCCATTAGCATCAAATGTAACAGTATATTTCTCCTCCACCGGTGCAATATCAGTATTATTAGTGGTAAAAGCCTTTATACAAAGATTACCATCATTCCCACTTGGATATGTAATATTATAGAATTTAGTACCATACTTATAGAAGCTTCTTGAATTATCACGATTAACCTGACACTCCCAAATCATCGTATCTCCATCAGCCTTAGAATAAGCTGACTCATGATCCAATGCTGCTTTATCTAATGTAACAACGATAGCAAAAGAGCTTCCCGGTATCAATTTGACCTCATTTGCTAATGGTATTGTGTAATATCCGGCAAGGGTACTCGTACCTACCGTAGTAGCACTCTCCTGCAAAATACCGCTTGTCGGATCCTTCAGATTACTTAAATCAGTATATACTTCAATCTTGTAACCCACATTAGCCTCTCTCGTCATAGAAAGTGATACAGCCTTTAAACTCTCAGAGGTAACTCCCGTCTTTTCTCCAACTGTAAATACATTGGCCATAGTTGTATATTGCGATACCTTAAAAGTGTTAAGACCGCCATCCAGCTGATAGTTATTATCATAATTATCAGCACTACCAAAATCAAACACCCAAGCTGTATCTACAAGAGATTTGGTATCATAAGACATCCAGAAATACTCCTTGTAATCGCCCCAGCTGTTCCGCACAAGCCACGCGCCATCATTAGAAGGCTTATTTCCAGCTCTAAAATTCTCCTTTGAGAAATTATCATCCCAGCCTACGATCATTATAGCATGTCCGCCACCGACATAATCAGTATCATAATATGTATACGAATCATCTCCGTAGAAGCCCCAACCATTGTCCCGGTCATAATACATAGCCCCTACTGCACCATATTCTTCAATAGCTTCTTTAACCAAATCCGGTTGCTGTTTAATATTTATCTCATATGCATTCTCCAGATGCGCCTTGTCATATCCATATGCATACTTATTATCGATTACAAGATTATCGGATAAATTTTCCACCTGTGCATACGGGACATCCGATTCGTTTGCAGTGCCAATCCACTGACCTAATCGACGTACAGCATACTCAAAGTTTCCACCCCGGTTAAGATATGCATTGCCTTTATAGTATTTAGCACTATCTCCTGCTGTACCCTCTAACGGATCTGTAACAAAATTATAAGTAAAATATGCCAGCTGCAACTCACTGAAATCAACCGTATTCTTATCAGCCAAGCCCTTATTAATCAAATCAAACTCAGCAAGACCTGTACTGGCAAAAGCCCAACACGTACCATACGGATTCTGATTCCTATTTACCGGATATTTATCCTTTATATCCGCAATGCCACTCTCCGGATACACTGATGGAATTGCGGAGTATGTCGCTATTCCTGAATCATATACCGGAGTGTTGTAGTCCAAATCGCTTTCTACATAACCATATGTAATCTGATCTGCTTTACCCAGTCCGACAGATTGTACAGATTTATCATTGTACGCCCAGACATTTGCTCTGGTAGATGTAGCTACTATAAATGCACAGGTTAACAGTGCCACTAATCGTTTTCCCTTCATTTTTTCATCCTTTCTTGTCTGTTGCGATAATTTCTGTAACTAATAAACTCTCATCCCACGGTATCCGATCAGCGAAATTTACCCATCAGTTATCCGGATTCTTATTGAGTCCCATATGCTGGTCGAAATCTAGGGCTATATCCTCACAATCAAGGTACTATCCGACATAATATCGGAATCTTTTTTAATATAAATGCTATTAAAATGCATATTGGTATAACAATAAATGGCATCCCAACTCTATATACTATAGAAAGTGTATTCAATTCAAAAATTTTCGTCAGAATCTGTAACACAAACCAGTGAATCAAATATATTGAAAATGTATATTTTCCAAAAGCATTCGCAGTTTTACATACTATATTATCCTCTGACAATCTGCTCACAATTTGTTTAAACAATACAAAAACAGCAATTGAATACAAAACAGCCGGAACATTATTATATCCTTTATATGTTTGAATTATCTGATTCGCATCCATTGACAAATAATATGTTCCTGCAAAATGCATTAATAATCCAATAATTCCTAATATATAAATCATAATTCTATGAATAAGCTTCAATTCTGATGTATTCAACAAATACCCCGTCATAATATAAAATACATATCCACTACAAATCGGTAGCGTGACTCTATTTGAATAATCAAAACCAAATACATTACACATAAATGGAATCAGAAGGTTCAAAACTGCACATAAACATACACAATATTGGAATATTTTCTTTCTGTTATCTTTAGGAATCAATGAAATAAATGGTATGCACAAATACATGCTAAACAATGGTATAAAAAACCAATATACTCCTATTACATCTGTATTTAATAGTGCTCCAATAATACTCTTTATTCCAGGAAGTCCTCCATTAAACTCAATTCCCCCTACTATAAACTGATAAAGTAAGCCAATAAAAGACCATGCAATAAAAGGAATAACTGTTTTCATAATTCTCTTCTTAAAATATTCCTTAGTTGAATATTTATCTCTATAATCTATAAGTGTTGAACCACTTATCATAAAGAATATCGGAACAGCAAAATACATCAAACATTCTATCAAATTAGATGTTATCCAATATCTTTCTTTTGAAAAAGCCCAAAAGGCACCATTCGAATGAAGCATCACAACCGCAAAACACGATATTCCACTTAAAACAGATATATAATTTACTTTTTTCTTTATCATTCTTATCCTTCCACTATATTACCTATAACATTTAACTTTTGTCTTCGGCCTATAGAAGCTATACTTTTTATGGAAGAAAATTCTGACTTGTCTTTCACTTCCCAATATACAATATTTCCACATGTAACAATTTCTTCAATATTATCAAATTTATTGCATACATCAGATATTACAGATATTTTTATTTCTTCTTTTTTGAGATAATTTTCAAATTTCTTTACTAATTCATTCATTTCAAGATTGCACGTACTCACAACACATAACTTTTCTATTCTTTGTTGCTTGCACATAATTGAAATTTCAGAAGCAATTTTATCAATATCCATATCCAAAGCTTTGTCACGTCTCATTCCTGAAAATATTGATTCTTTCTTATTATCAGAAATACACGCTAAAGTTTCACTTTGAGTAAGATTTGCCACATCAGCAGAACATCTTATTTTTTTCCCAAACATATATATAAAACAATATATTCCACCAATAATAACAATTCCTAAAAAGGCTCCTACTACTACATATTTCTTACTTATAGATTTCTTAGGAATAATCTTTTCATCAGCAGTAGATTTTTTTTCAGATTTAATAATATCATATGCTCGTTTTTCATTATCAGATAACTGTTCTAGGCTCTCATCCACTTTAGTTTTTGCATTTGTATACACATTTCTGACCGAGTTTTGACTATCCGCTATATGCTGATCAAATCCACAACTATATGATTCTCCAACCAACACCGCCTTATGCTGTGCAACACTATCTGAAACACTTATAGCATACTGTTCAAAATCATCTACTATAATTTTTGCTATCTCTTTAGCCATGTTTTTGTTAATACCACGAACGTTAATGGTCAAAACTGAACTTGTATCTTCATACTGTGTTGTGGTAGTAACATCAATAAGAGATGATATATCGGCCATTGAAATATCATCCTTTTTTTCTCTTTTTACTATTTCAGCACTTATATCATCACTATTAACGTAAGTAGCATACATTTTCTTGATATTTTGTGCAAGTTTTCCATCAGTAGAATCATTTTCTGCCTCAAAATAATATGTCAATGTGACTTTTGGAACTTCTGATGCAAGCATAGTCATTACAGGACTGAAATAGTAATAGTCTTCAATATCTTTCAAACTATCATCTAAATCAGCTACTCTTTGAGCATTCTCGACTTCATCATCTTTAAACCCCTCCAAATCCTTTTGAATAGTAACTTCTGTCTCTATTTTACCGGATTTATAATAGCTTAATGCACCAAATAATATAGCTCCTGCCAGACAAGCTATTGCAATTTTTTTCCATTGTGACAATGTGTAAATAAACATGTCCCAAATCGATATTTTTCTAGTTTCAAACATATTTTTCTCCTTGTGCTAATATTTCCAACCAGGCTTGTACACTTCATGTATTCCTTTTCTGTTGTAAAATGCATCCTTGTAAGCTGCCTTGTAGAGGCCTCTAGTCTTTTTGTCATTTTTACTCAGAAAACTTGCCTTTACTATATATGCCTTTGTCATCTTCAGCAGATAGTATCTCTTTGGAAAATGTTTTCTCATCATGAGCAAGTTATTTCTTGCATGATAATACATTCCCCAGAAAATTCCCTTGTCATCAAATCCCGGTGTATTGTGAATAACACGGCTCGCAGGTACAACAACTATACGTCCTGCCTTTCTTATTCTCAAAGAATGCTCCTGGTCATCGCAATATATGAAATATTCTTTCTCACACAATCCCTGTTCCAGAAGTGCTGTCTTCTTTATCAATGTACCTACATATGAGAATACATCTATATCAAATGCATTTTTCTCGTATTCTTCCGGAGACGACTCTCTGAATTTACACTTAAATTTTGAAAGGTTCAGATGATTACGATGTGCATAGTGTATCTTTCCATTATTTATCACTGCACTACACAGTGCTGCGATTTTATTCTGTTCATCCGCTGACAACGTATCATAATAACTGCTAAGCTTCTCAAACGCGTCCTTTTCAGGATAAGCATCATCATCTGCTACCCATAACCAATCCGCATCTTTTTTCAGTCCGACCTCAAGTCCGTCGTGGAACCCTCCTGCTCCACCGGAATTGTATGGCAGTTCAAGTACGAGCCTCTCACATACACCTGTTTGTTCCTGCCACTCTTTTAGAAATACATCCGTTCCATCTGTACTATGATTATTTATAACATAAATATAGTCAGGTTTGTGAGTCTGTGCATCGTAGCAATCAAGTGCTATCTTCAACTTATCAAGTCTGTTAAATGTTACAAGTATTACTCCTATTTTCATATCATGTATCCTTTTCTCAATATATCCTACTCAAAACTAAGCACCGTGTTTTTCATGCCATCCTCAAGCTTTACTTTTGCACTCCATCCGAGCTCTTCCAGCTTTGTGGTATCAAGTCCTACTCTCTTGTATGCACAATATCCACTTGTATCCTTTGCTATCTCAAATATTACCTGACGATTATTTTCAGGGAAAAGCTCTACAAGTTTCTGCGCTACATCCTTGATAGGTGTAGGCTCAGTCTCATTTGCCACGTTGTATGCCTCTGTTACAGTCCCCTTTAAAAGTATGATAAACAATGCCGTAACCGCATCCGTGATATAGCAGAAAGCTCTTTCTGCCAATCCTTCACTCTTTAATACTATATTTCTGCGATGAACCGTATCACAAATAAAGTCAGACATAACTCTTCCATCATTCTCTATTATCATTCCAGGTCCATATGAATGAGCTATTCTTGCAAGCGTATACGGGACTTTGTACTGACTGTAATAACTCTGAAGTATCTGTTCTGACATTCGCTTACTCTCTGGATAGCATGAACGAGGTTCTTTGGGATCAATGATTCCCATATCAGTTTCCTTGATCATTGAGACGCCTTTCACCTCGCCATATATCTCTCTGGTTGAAAGAAACAGTACATTTGAAGCTCCGGATTCTTTGGCACATTCCATGACATTCATAGTGCCTATCGTGTTTGCCTTTACGATTCCTACAGGATCGTGCTTTATAAACCACGGACTCGCTGCTCCTGCCGCATGCACAATATAATCTATATGCTCATTCAGATTTATCGGCTGACACACATCCTGCACACACAGTTCAAAATGCTCATCTCCCATAAACTCTTCAAATTTTGCTTTTGCCTTTAGCTCATTTCTGACAAGTGCTATGACATGTATATTATATGACTGTGTTCTATTAAGATGCATGCACACACAAGTCATGTAATATGCAAGCATACCTGTCGCACCTGTTATGAGTATTGTCTTATCCTTTAACTGTTCAAATGGTACGGAACTATCAGACACTATTCTGTCCATATCAGCCTGTACCACACCATGCGAATATAAACTCATATTGTTCTCCTACTCTAACTGCTGGTTTTCTCTTGCATCATATATCGCTCTGAACATATAGAAATCATCAGGCGTTGTAATTTTTATATTTTCCGTAGGTCCATCTATAAGAGCAAGCTTCTTGCCATATGCCGCCATAAGCGTACATGAATCTATCATACTTGTATTTCCGTTACTTATAGACCACTCCTGTGCCTCGAGAATGTCTTTCAGATAGAAACTCTGAGGAGCTTTTGCAATTCTTGAATGATCACGGCTTGGTATTTCTCCTACGTTACCATTATCATCTATGAGTACGAATGTCTCTTTTGCAGGAGCAGATGTAATCGCAGCACCATTTTTCTTAACACATTCAATATTATCAGTTATTACCTGCTCGTTAATAAGAGGACGTACTCCATCATGGATTAATACTATGTTGTCATCCACGCCATATACTTCTTTTGCTGCTTTAAGTCCATTGTATATAGACATCTGACCTGTCTGTCCACCAGGCACGATTTTGCCTATCTTGTCCAAACGAAAACGGAATTTAAGTTCTTCCATATATGGTATCCAATCCTCAACACATACTACCACAATGCCATCAATATATGGGTGATACTGAAATAATTCTGTAGTATGGACAATTATCGGCTTTCCACAAACTGAAAGGAACTGCTTAGGCTTGTCCTTTGTTCTCATTCTTGTTCCTACACCACCGGCAAATATTACCGCTAAATTCATATAATTTGTCTCCTTCCTAATCCTATGCTCGCATTAATTCTTGTATACAGTTGCACAACTATATTTCCGCTTGTCCTCCGGAGGAAGCTGCATGTAATCATGATACAAATTGCTCAGATATATATCATAATTCTCTGGTACCGGAAGCATCACTCCTTCAAAAGGTACTCTGGTCTGTGGAAGATATTCCTCCAGTTTCCATCGTTCTCTATCTCCATACATACCGCATACTGCTGCGATATATGTATGATCTCCGTTTCTGTATCTTTGCGCTATCGCGTCCATCTTAAGCGCCATACGATAACTTCCTATCCTCTTTGTAAATGGTCTTATTATGTTCTTTGCCAGCTTTTTAGCTTTCGATTTTCCAGAATTTGGAACTGTCAGGCTAAACAAAAGCAACTTTCTCCAGAATCTGACCTGTTTCATCTGTTTCTTGAACTTTGCATCATCCGCAGGTACATAATCTATTGGGAAAATATCTATTCCTATCCACGGACAATCGTCTTCCTGAAATCCCTCTTCATGCTTTGTGTAGTCTGTTCTTACATATCTGGCAAAGTTTCTGGCAAATGTTCTGCTATACGGATCTATAAATTTACGTTCCGGTTTGATATCCTTAGATACTTTTGCCGCTATAAGCAGTTTCTCGTACTCTTCCCGAAGCATCATGACATCCATATCATCATCCCAAGGAATGAACCCCTGATGCCTTATAGCTCCAAGCATAGAGCCTCCACCAAGTACATAGCTTATATTATTTTTAGTACAAAAATCATCGAACTCGACAATTAAATCTAAGGTAAGTCCTTGCAATTCTTTTAATTCAATTTTTTGCATGTATATTTTCTCCTGACTAATCATCATAATTTTCCGTTAGTCACATGATACCTTGTTCCATTATATACCACATATCCTGTATATTTAAAATCTACACAACCACCATGTACATACCACCATGTGCCATTATAGTATACCAACGTCTTACTACCAAAATTCACTTTACCACCGTATACATACCACCATGTGCCGTTATAGTATACCAACGTCTTACTACTAAAGTCTACACAACCACCATGTATATACCACCATGAACCATTATATTTTACCAACGTCCTACTGCTAAAATCAACCTTTCCACCATGTACATACCACCATAAACCGTTGTATTTCACTAACGTGGTACTGCTAAAATCAACCTTTCCACCATGTACATACCACCATGAACCATTATATTTTACCAACGTTTTACTGCTAAAATCAACCTTTCCACCATGTACATACCACCATGAACCATTATATTTTACCAATGTTGTGCTGTTAAAATCAACTTTACTGTTTCTTATATACCACCATGAACCATTATACTTACAAAGTCCAGTATAGTTAAACCTCAAGTAACCTTTGTCTATATACCACCATGAGCCATTGTAATAAGTTAGGCCAGTATAACTTGCCAACACCTTATTACCATTCATATACTTCCACTGTCCATTAATATTTTTAAGCTCTGCATTAATAGTATTATTGGAATTGTTAATAGTTGTTTTATCATAAACCCCAAAATCGCCAGTATATTTATTATTTGTAACCGTTGTTTTAGTACAATTTTCATTTATAAACAATCCATAATTATCAACATCAGATATAACATTTCCTGAAACAATTGCATTATCAGTATTTCTTACAACTATACCACTTGGAGCATTCTTCACACTATTATTGTTAATTTTTGCAGTTTTGCTTCTAGATAAGCTAGATGCTTCTCTTATATAAATCCCATAATCCTTACAGCTATCTACTGTATTATCCTGTATAACAGAGTTATTAACACCAAAAGCTACTATACCATAAGTCTCTGAATTTTTGATATTATTTGATTTAACCGCTGTATTATTAATACCATCATCTATTCTAACTCCCGCATATCCGGTTTTAAATATTGTATTTCCAGATATATCTGCCGCTCCAACCGGATTTTGTATATAAATACCATTATAAGTTATAGATGAAATATTATTATCGATTGCCTTAATTGTAGATTCTTTTGAAAATATGCCATTTTCAACACATTCATTTATATTAACAGAATCGACCGCCACATTCGACTTATTTTCTACATAGATACCTGATTTTTTTGCTCCTTTTATGTTTCCTCCAAAAATATCTACGGTAGCAGCTTTTTCTATATAAAATCCATATTTAGAAGTTATTCCACAATTATTATTGTTAGCAGTAACATCTGAATTTCCAACAACAGCAAATGTCACAGACTTATCGCAACTATTATTATTGATCTTTGCAGAACTATAATTCTGTGCATCTATTGCAATGTTAGAAATATTCTGAAAAGTATTATTTTCAATTTCTATATTTTTGTGGTATACCCCACCCTTAAAACTATGTGAACCAATACCACAACTATAATTCTTAAACGTACAATTACTAATTGTTACGCTATCGCAAGCAGTATCATCATATGGAGCAAACGCCCCCGAAGTTGCTTCTGAAATATAATCAATTTGTAATGCCTCTTTATAGGTGTTTTCATCAGAGTTCTCACCAATATATCCATCAAATACGACATTAGAAACTGTAGCACCCTTAACACCTGTTAATTCAAGCAAATGTTCGCCATAACAATTTTTCAAAACAGTATCCCGTACAACAATCCCCGTAGCATGTCCAAAATACAAATTGTTATTGCCCTCTGCACTATTCGAACCATTAGAGCCATCCCAGGTTCCACCTTCAATAATTATATTATTATTTCTTGAATAGCCGCCCTCTGAATCAGACCAATCACCATTCATAAGCATAATACTTGACTTTCCAGATGCTCTTTTTATCACAGCCTTATCATCCAATGAAAGTGTGGTATTAGAATATATGTGTAGTGGTTCTGTTCCCAATTCATATGTACCAGCCGGGACCTTAACTATACCCCCACCATAATATCTTGCTTCATATAAGCAATTCTGTATATCATCGCCACTTTTTCCTGCAACAACAAACGTCTGTACGCTTTCCGCTGCATGAACAGTTTGTACATCAACTCCACTAACATAAATACTTCCAATAGTTATCATAGCCGCCATTGATAAACTCAATATTTTCTTACAGTTTTTCATTTATAGTTTCTCCCCTTCCGTTTATTAATTAATTTTAATAATTTCTGCATTGTGTTTATTTCTCTGATTTTCCGGTGGAAGTGTCATATAATCTCCATAGATTTGTTTCAAAATACTATCGTAATCTACAGGTCCAATAAACTTGTCGTCTTCGAACCCATACTCTTTACCCTCACCAAACCATGCTCTCTGGAATGTCTCATCAAAACCATATGCTGCCATATAATTTATAACCGTGTCACAATCATCATATTTATACTTCTTTAATACCTTTTGTATCTTTCTTGTACATTTATGATAGTCTGCCATATTACGCCAGATCTTCCATCCAGCAATTTTAACAAGAATCGTCTCTATCTTACCACGTTTTCTCTTCTGATCTACTATTTCATCATACTGCCCTATCTGATTCATGCCTCTCCAAAAATACATATGGAGCTTGTGCAAGAAATTCTTTACACCATTTGCGGGCATACCATCCAATGGGATAATATCAATCCATACATCCTCAACTCTTGGAATATTTGCCGAATAGTTCTTGATCTTCATCTCTTCTGTTGCGATTCTACCAAAACAATATCTGTAATCATAATTATTCTCAAGACTTGATATATAGTATGGTTTTTCGAGCTTGTTCTGTGCTATTTTTAAGAACTTCTCATAATCCTCTCTTGGCATACATACATCCACATCATCATCCCAGGGAATAAATCCGTCATGCCTTATAGCGCCCAAAAGTGTCCCTCCAAGCAGGAAATATCTCAAATTGTTCTCTTCACATATATCCCTGAACATTTTGAGTATTTTTAGTTCTTCAAGTTGTAATTTTCTTAAATCGTCCATTTATTTTCTCCTTAACTTTTTTCTGAAGAATCACAATGATAAGTGGCAATATCAATCCTGCCACCATATATACTATACGAAACTGTCCCAAATTCTCCGGACAGAATGCATACTGTACATTACTTCGATACTGTTCCCAGTCAAAACTGCTACAAAATGCGGTTCCTGTAAGTTTGTTTATTGCCGCATATATTGTATTGATTATAAAAAATGCAAATATATGATGTGTCATTACAGCATCTGTATTGTCTGCTATCATCATAACCAATTTATTCTTCTGTAATATCGGCGCGAGTATGCGACTTACTCTTAACCAGAATGCTATTCCAAGTATGGCAACTATTGTAGGTGTTGCTATTATACCATTTTCGAAGCCTATTGCCCATGACAAAGTGTAATAAATTGTTCCACCATATTTATAAATAATTAGAAGTTGTGCCAAAAACAATATTCCAAAATAAGCAATATTATTTAAAGTATCATGTTTTTCCCATTTATTTTTATATACAATTGCCAACTGATAAAACGGAAATAAATATCCAGCTCTCACAAACAACAGCTTCCAGTTTCTGTTCCATCCACATTTGCCCGCATATGCAGCCGTAATCCCGATTATCAGACTTATCACAAGTACTACCCAGTCGTTAACCTTCTCATGTTTGTACAAAGGTTTACGCATAAGTACTGTTGCTACCTGTACAACAAACAGTGGAAACACAAACCATGTAGGAAAGTTCAATGCAAACACATGCCCGTTTATCATTGGAGAAATAAGCAAATTATACAGTGATATCTTACCTCCAAATGTAAACTTATTATTCCTGAGTATCATCAGAATTATTGCATATACAAAATTCCATAAATACAGGGGTACAAGCAAATGCTTTACTTTTTTAATAATAAAACTGCCTATATGTTCCTCATATGATGTTTTATAAAAATACCCTGAACCAAATGCAAATAGAGCTAGATGAAACGCTCCAGGATAGAACCATTCATAGCCCAATGATATGCCACCATAGCCACAATGACAGGCAACTATAAAAAATATTCCAAAAAAATACAGGATCTTAAATTGATAATTTATCTTTTTTTCCACTTTCTATCTTTCCTTTTAACAAAACCCATGCAGTCAATACGATTGTGATAAATACCATTCTTAGTATAAACCATGTTATTATATATTTCTTTTCCGAGGGATTGCCCTTTAATATAGCTTCCCATGGTATCATATTGCTATCTATAAAGTGGATAACTAATACTGTCATAGAATTCCTGCCTATAAATGCAAGAACCTCTGTAATTTTATTCTTTCTATATGCCAGCTTAGAAGCAAACATAACAAGCAGGCTTCCAGATATGGATGCAAGATAAGACAATACATGCAATGTAAACTTACGCTGCGCCAATTCTATTTTACCGCCATTTATATAATTTATCCCCCATATAATAGCACAAATTACAATCAATGGCAGCATAACCTTCTTATTGTCCATATCTACTTTTCGCAAATAGTATCCCAAATACAAATATGTAAGCACAATGAGTGCTATATCAAAATTCATTGGAAGCCACATATATCTCGAAATCACGATACCTATTATCGTTCCAAATATGCAAATTATGGCTCTGATATATTCCCGCCTTATATTGTTAAATAACACCACCATAAATATCATCGCCCAAAACATTGCTGCCAAAAACCAAAGCATACCAAATGTATGCACCCACGGAAAACCTTTTGGTTTATCAACACCGGATGCAAATACAACCGCAACTATTGTTCTTTTTATCCAGTATGCTATATCTGCTAGTGCCTGTTTTTCCATAGTCATTCTGATTATCCTATAGATGAGAAGTGCTACCCCAGCCAAATACATAGGCATTAGGAGGCGCTTGGCATATTTATATGCTGACATTTTAAGTGTTCTTGGCTTAAACACAAATCCCGATATTACATACAGCACAGGCATATGAAATGTAAAGATTATAAAACGCAAATTTGAATTATATGTCAAAGTATGTCCTAATACCACAAGTATCATAACTATTCCACGGCACATATCTATCCAATCTAATCTTTTTTTGTTTTCCATTTTTTCAAGAACCTTCCTAAAAACTTATCCTCAAGTTCCAATACCAGTGGCTCACGTCCAACAGTAAGAACTAAAGCATATATGCCAAAGAATATAATTGCAGATACAACAAGTATAAAGAAAGGATGCCACGATAACATCTTTGTAAGTAACGCCACTCCTGCTGACATTATAGTGGCAATTGCTATCAATCCATAACGTATTTCGACAAATATAGGTTTCACTTCATCCTTCAGGTATATATATTGCACTACCATTACAACAGCCTCAGCCGCTACTGTGCCAATTGCCGCTCCTGCTGCTCCAATAAAAGGAATAAGGATTGCATTAAGCACAAGATCTGTGATTGCACCTGCTATTTCTGAATACAATACACATTTCTCCCTGCCAAGTGGTACCAGCATCTGTATTCCCATTATATTTGTCAGACCTATAAATAAAAGCGTTGGCATAATTATCTGCATAGGCAGTATTGAATTATCAAATGCATCTCCGGCCAAAAAATGTATACTCTCATTTGCAAATAACATAAAATATACAAGCATAGGAATAGCTATTATGAATACAAAGTTAATTGCTTTTGCAGAAATTTTCTTAAACTCGCCAATCAGATTATTTTCCAAATAATAAGATGCTCTTGGCAGAAGTACAGCTCCAAGTGAAGTCACAATACTCACAAGAATAGATTTAATTCGGATAGCAGCATTGTAATATCCGTTTTCACCCGCTCCTTTTATAAAACCAATCATTACTGTATCAAGATTGGTATAAATAGTTGTAGCACACGACATTGCAAAAAATACTACCACCGCCTTTAAATGCTGTTTAAAATCATAATTTCCAACCGGTTTTAAGCTGATGTACTTGTGTAGATTTATGAGGTTAAATATATTTGAAGCTGATGCTGCAAAGATTGTAATAAATCCATAGCAAACATAATCTGTCTGATCTTTTACCAGTATAAACATTAGAATTACACCGATAAATTTAAATATTATAGATCTGACAGTAATATACGTATACTGTTCAAGTCCCTTATACATCCACTCTACGCCGATGACATTGAAGAAAATCGTTGAACTTGTGATAAGAAAGAGCGTACTGTCATTTCTCATCTTCGGTACAGTAAACAAAGCTACCAAGAATACTATATAAACCAATATACTTATTGCTGTATTGATTATTAATAATTCTTGCACTACTTTTGTAAGCTTTTCTTTATCATCGCGCACCTTTGCACAGGCCCTTATTCCATAAGTTGGAATACCAAGCTGTGCAAACAATGCAAAATATGCTATTATTCCATTTGCAAATGATACTTTTCCTGTTCCAACATTCAGCAAAACCCTTGACACATATGGGAATGTAATCAAGGGGAATATAAACGCTGACATTGAAAGCAGTGTATTCATTATGACGTTAACTGTTAATGACTTCTGTTTTTTCATTTCTATACCCTTCACGTTCATAATTTATGTCAGTAATATACTTTTCAAGTTCAGTCACAACCAATAGTAAAAATGGATTATATGCTATCTTTACCAATCGAGGTTCTGTAACGCAAAAAGCAAGAACTATCAATACAATCCAACATAAATAAGTATGTTTATTTCTAATAGACGCGTAAATGAGAATAGCATATAAAATTAATATTATTACCAATACTATTAAACCATATTCTAGTGCTATTTGAAGATATGATGAATCGACATAATTGTACTGCATCCCACTTTCCCAATCTGCATCATATCCAACCCATTCTATCTTTGTCCCAAATAAAGATAATCCATATTCCTCAATACCTTGTCTTCCCAATTTCAATCTACCAGTGAGTATGTCATTTAGCTTATATAAAACAGTATTATCCGGTGAATATATATATTGAAATGTTATAGCAACAATAGATATTATAAAAGGAGTTATAGCAAAAACAGATTTCAATTTTTCAGCAAGATTAATCTTTTCTACAAAAATAATTATAAACCAAAACCATGTCAATACCAACACCGACACCATAAATGTCATTCTTGCATCTGACATCTTATACAACCAATACGCAAATCCCATTCCTATTATATATTCAAATGTATTTATTTTTCCTTTTTTTAAATAGATATATTCAAACAATATGAACAAAAATAAAATAGACGATGTTGTAACCCAGCTAAATCCAAGAAAATGTCTTGGTCTTATATCCGGCTCCCATATAGAATCAACAACAATGCCTGTCTTTATCAATATAATATTAATGGCTAACACCACACTCTGACAAATACAAGCGATTCTTATAATTCCATCTGACTCATAACCTTCAGCAGCCAAGAAAAGCAATGAATACAAAAATAATGTTATGTTTTTACAAGCCAAATAACTCACAGCAAACATAACTACGATAATAGCACATCTAATTATGGTTTTTCTATCTGCTACACTTGTCATAATTATTTTAATAACACATAGTAAATAACTTAGATATCTCATTAATTTTGTAACTTTTAATATATTATCCTGAAAACTATCACTCCAAAGATTCCATTGTGTAAGTTCAAATAATGTGGACATCATAAAAATTATCAAGGCCACAACATATAACATATTATAATTTGTTATTCTCTTATCTTTTATGTGCACGCGCAAATTTCCTCTCTTATATCTATGTAATAATTTCAAAGAGTTAAATTACTTTGATTTAAAAACAACCAACCTTTGTCCTACGTAATTTAATAAAACAAACATTCTCATCCCCACTAACATAGACAAATTATCCTTAACAATTTGACCTTGCCCATATAATATCCATGCTACAAGAGGCTTTGCACCTCCATATGCGATCAAATAACATACTGTAATGTTTAATATAAAAATAAAAATCTGTTTAATAGACTTACGTTTATTTTGAAATGTAAAATATTATATTAAGTTTTTACACAAAATCAACATATGCATTATAGCAGATACTAGAGATAAAGCAAGCTATAATCAAATTGTAATATAATGTCAAAAAAGCTATGCCTCATTCATACCGCCACAACCTCTTAAACAATTATGCCTTAAGCTCTACAAAATCTTTTCTGTTGTAAAAATCCTCAATAACACTACAAATCGCATCAGAGACATTTCTATCTACATAGGTTCCGGATTTTCCTGTCTCTATCGCCTTTACAAAAGCCGCTATTTCATAGCGGATTCCCTCTCCATCCAACTGATAAAAATATCTCTTATTATCTGCCGGGTTCTCATAGCGTACCTCAAAATAATCTGTCTTCCACCACGGTGCAGGAACATAAATATACCCCTGAGTTCCTGATATTATGAGCTCGCCTTCTGATTTAACACCTTTCCCAACCCTTACTGAAGCAACCGCGTTGTCATATACAAAATCTATCTTTGAAAAAATATCAAACGATTTCTCATGATTGGAAAACATAGAAGTAATCATTTTCTGCTTATATTCTGTACCCAACAGCTGAAATACCGGAAGCATACCGATTGATCCCCACTCACAAATACTGTTCCATGTAGAATCAATTTTGTCATTCTGTATCTCTTTTATCTCTCGGAGGCTGGTTGCTGCCACATCGACAGATACCACTTTTCCAATCTTTCCGCTCTTTGCTAACAAAAGCAACCTGGAATATGCTGTCGCATATGCCGTTTTAACCGCATCCATGAGTATACAACCTTTGTCCTGGGCCATCTGATGCAATCTTGCACTCTGCTCCAAAGTTAATGCAACCGGTGTCTCACAAAGTACGTGTTTTCCCATATCAAGCGCTTTTTTTATCTGCTCATAATGTAATGCCGGAGCCGAAAACAAATAAACAGCATCTACGTGTTTAAGTAAATTCTCATAACTTTCTGTGATAACTCCGGAAAAATCATTAATCTCATCGACCAGACTACTATTTGATGTGCACACTCCAGCCAATTCTATGCCATTTACAACAGCACACTCATTAGCAAACTTACTAATAACAGAAGTCTCACCTACAAGACCTATCTTTACTTTGCGTTTTTCAGCCCTGAGTTCTGAGCTTGACACTCCCTGTGTCCTATCAAGATATACTACCTTACAGTACTCATTTAAATAGTCAAATTTGCCTTTCCAGTCTGAACCAACCGTGAAAATATCTATATTGTATTTTCTGATATCATCGATTTTCTGACCTTCATACTCTTCTATAATAATCTCATCTGCCAGACCAGTCGCTCTGACAGCTTCGATTCTCTCCATCAGAGACTGCTGTACATTTATCTTGCCTCTCGTCTTATCAAAATCATCTGCAGTCACTCCAACAATCAGATAATCACCAAGTGCCTTTGCTCGTTCAAGCAGCCTGATGTGTCCATAATGCAAGAGATCATATGTCCCATATGTGATTACTTTTACCATATCCAGTTCTCCTGACTATTTGTCTATTTCAAATAAAGCCTCTGTAAACTGCTGCATGTACTTCTTTTCACCGATTGAAACTCTAAGACATGTTCCAAATTCACCAACATTATCATATGACTTAATAAGAATATTCTTCTCTGTTTTCATTCTGTCCACTATTTTCTTAGCATCTGTTTTCGTCTCGATAAATATAAAATTACCAGCCTCACCCTTATGTCTGTATCCGTTGCTATCAAGCGTATCAACAAGGAACTTACGTCCCTCATTAAACTTCTCAATCAGTGAATCCAACATTCCTGGTGTAGTCAGTATCTTTTCAGCAAATAACATTGCAAAAGCATTTGTATTATGCGGTGTACAGTATTTCTGAACATATTTTATATCATCCGGATGACCTACAACATACCCAAGCCTGCATCCAGCCATTGAAAATAACTTTGAAAATGTTCTTGTGACAAATACATGCCTCTCGTTGAGCGCATACTTAATAAATGTTTTAGGATAAAAATAATGATATGCCTCATCAATCAACACCGATATCTCTTTTTCACGAGCTACTTTCATGATAGTTTCAAATTCCTCATCACTATATACATTGCCCATAGGATTATTCGGATTAAGTAATATCAAAAGCTGTGTATCGTCTGTAAGCGCGTTGATAATATTTGAAATATCCATGCTAAGGTCATCATTATATGGAACCTTCACAAAATTTCTGCCATACATTTCTGAATATACCTGAAACATAAAATATGAAGGTACAACTCCTACAATCCTTCCATTAACTGATGTAAATGCCTGAATCACATATCTGATAGCCTCCGCCGAACCATTTGTAAGACATACATGTTTAATATCTGTACCTATATGCTCTGCCAAAACCTCTGTAAAATGCAATGTTTCCGGATACTGTGCTACAAACTGCGGTGTCACATTAGTAAGAACCGAATCAATAAACTCTTGTGGTAAGCCTCCCGGATTTTCATTAAGATCCAATCTCAAATAATCTTTACGTTCGTTCTGATCGAATATTCTAACAAGATCTTTTATATCTTCATTTAAATAATACATACGTACGCCTCCATAAAAATTTTTTACAATCGTTCAATATTATATCACAATTGCTTTGTAAAATCTATATATATAGATTTCTAAAAAGTGCTTAAGCAACCCAGTTTACTATATTAATCCTTATTCACAAAAATCATAATACCCATAAATAACCGGATTAACCGGCCCCGTCTTGGCCTATTGCATAAAAAGGAATAATATAAATTGTATAAGGCCAACAGAATGCAGTCTGATACTTTCTTTTTTCTCCTCTTTCTGTGTATCATTTTTTCCACGGATGCCTTCCTATCCGCCCTATTAATACTTTACTTCCATCTGCTATGCGTTCATCCTTCCAATAGAAGTATATTCTCAAATCAGAATCTCTTCTTATCAACTTCATATGTGGTTCACACTTTATATCAGTATGTACATCTTCATATGTAAATGGAAACCACAATGCTTCCCTATGCTTAGGATCCACAGAACATTCCAGCAGCTTCGAGGAAAGTATATCATTAGCCTCTGCCAGATTATTCTGATATTCACAATATAACTCTATTGCCTCATCATTCAAAACAGCCAGATTATCTGTAATTTCTTTTGCATGAACCGCAAAATCTTTAATATGTTTCATCTCACTTAAAATATTATCCGCAAAATAACTATCTATAAAGCAAGAATGCATAAATTCAAAGTATTCCTCTGGTGTATCTATATGCCCTAATATTTCTCTTCTACAATCAACATACACATCCGTATTATCTGCTGCATTCTCCCATTTTCCTAATGAAATATTAATATCAATACCATGTGATGATGAGATACCCTGCTTGTTAATTATCTCCTCTACAAGCTTTCTATCAGTCTGACTACCCGATCCACGACGAGAATATATCCAATCTGCAAGTTTTACTCCACTTTCAACTTCAATATCCCATATTTCATCTTTGCATAATATTTTCTCACCAATCTCCCTACAATAGTTATTAATTTCACCTAATCGTTCAACTTCTTCTGAACGAAAAGACATATTATTTTTTTCTGGCGTAAACCTAAAACTTTCTTCTACAAGTTTATTGTTTATCTGCATTCCTTCTCCTCATTTTTAAGAGATCCATCAAATCGATACTTTTCTGGTCAAAAAAATCTTTCGGCCAATCAGATAGTTCCCCATTACTGTCTACCCATATTTCTTGAATATCAACCTTTCTATCTACACGACTAAAGAAATCAACTGCAACATCCTTTGTTTTATCCATGTATGCAGCTTGTAATCTTATACCATCTACAATATGTTCACTATGTGTTTCAACTATAACCTGTACGCCAGCTGAAGAAATTATCTGCAAAAATTTACCTATCTTACTCTGTGCAGCTGGATGAAGATGCGCCTCAGGATTTTCGATAATCAAAATTGCATTATCCTGCGTTGAACACCACAGCCCCATCACTACTACAGAAAAGACGTAGCTCAACCCAAAACCGGTCATTGTTGGAAATACAGGATGATCAACCAGCATATTCTTGTACATTATATCTGTACTGGCTTTTGTCAGGTCTGTACTTACCGACATATGAACGTCCCCTAATATCGCATCCATCCATTCCTGCACCTGTTCAGAAAACTTAATAGAATCAATAACACACACCTCTTTAGGAATACATATTCCCTGCATATCAGCCTGCTCAACAATATAAGCTGCGTTCGCTCCATCCTGTCTAATATTTTCACCACCTGCAGGATAAGACATTCTAGGACCTATACGTTCTGCATTCAAATAAAAAAGCTGACTCTTTATATGTCCCACTTTATTTATCTCAAATGGTAGATTTAACGGCGACATCCTATCAATATTATACAAAAATTCAATATTTCTATCATCTTCAAATAATGCAACTGAAAAATCAGCATTGCCATCATCCGATGAATTCTGTGATACAAGAACATTTGGATTACCAATTTGAATTCCCAATGCATTATTTATATCTACAGAATCATTTTTTTCTTTCATAGTTGCAAAGGCCAAAAGCATTGCCTGTATTATAGTAGATTTTCCTGCCGCATTTACCCCAGTAAACACATTGATATCTTTCAACCTAATTGTAGCCTCAGGAAAACATTTAAAATTTTTAATATCAATTCTATCAATCATCAGATTTGTCGAATAACCCCCTTATGATTTCTATCGTCTTAATAATATTCTTTTTAGAGCCTGTAGAGGACGTAATAACCTTATACAATTCCCCCTCTTCATCCATTTCCTTAATATACAATTCCCGCACATTATTTGCAACATTTAAAATTTCACTATCGGAATAGTTTATATTAGATAAAACGACTGCCCAACTAGTGAACAATGCCGTATTAATCCTTTTCTGTCCCAATTTACAAAATGAATAATCTCCCAATATAGTATGCGCTTGAAACATGATATTCTTGAATTTTTCTAAAACATAGGCTAATTCCTTCTCACTCAAACTATTTAACCTTTCAATGGCATAATCCATTGATTTTGTAAGACCATAATACATCTTCATACTGTGATTTTCCCAATCATAGCTTGAATTAATTGCTATATACCGGAGGCACAATTCCTGTGCTCCCATTCTCACATCGTTTATACCGCCTAATGTAGCTTTTATAAAGTACTCATTAGAAGACATTTTCTTTAATAATGTTCGTACATTAGGCTCAGCCATAATATTTCTTATTTCCTGTGAGTTTAATGGTAATCCACCTGTATTTACTCTTCTAAATACATCAAATTTGACCATTTTAGGACACTGTTCACCTAAAACATTTATTGATAAAGTAGTATCTAATATATAATTTTTATATTTATTATCTAACTCACTAAATGTCCTGTCCTCACAACTTGACAAATACTGCAATTTCTTTAACCTAAATTTATCATTTAGAAAATCATGGATTGTTGACAACCTTTGCAAGCCATCTATAACACTCTTTTTTCCATCTTTCTTCTCATCCAGATAAAAAGCAGGTATAGGAATACGAAGTAATAAAGATTCTATAAGAAGTGATTTACGCTGTGCGTCCCACACCAGATTCCGTTGATACTCCGGTTGTAAGTCCAATAAATTATTAGAAATCCAATACTCAACTTGAAACACAGTTATCATTTTCTGTGCCACTTGTATATCATTTACATCATATGGTAATTCAGCATCTTCATAATCATTCCAATTATCTTCTAACCCTATATAGTCTTCTTTGATTTGATTAACCTTATTCAAATAATTTAATATATCATCCATGGCACACCTACCAATAATGTTTTTTTATTCTATAATACCACACTGTTTATACATATTCTACTTAAAATTTCTTTATAAATGTTCTGAATGCTCAAAAATCCGGGGAACTTCATTCCCCGGATCTATTCTTATGGTACGAAAAACGTAACACCCTCGTCATTTGTATATGAACCGCCATTTGCATATGGTGGCTGTGCTCCATAGTCAGCTATTCCTCCCATGCCATCTGCCCAACCGACTTTTCCATCCATATATACTTTACACCACTGGTGACTCCACTTATTTTCATTCACATGTTCCCATTTATACCCCATACACTCAAGAACAAGTCCCAATGTTCTTGTTGCACCGGAACAAGTATACACACCCTTACATAATACTCCATATGGTGTCCTATAGTCTTTATCATCATTAGTGTAAACCGAATTATTACAATAATATGCTACTATCTTTGCTGCCTGTCTTACTTTCTCAAGATCATTTTTACCGGTAACATTAGATGCTATGTACTTGGCAAATGTTTGTGCCTGCGCATTTTTTTGGCTTTCTGTTATAGTCGGCTTAGCTCCAAATTGCACTACACCACCCTTAATAGTATAAAATTTGTCTCCGTAGAGACATTCTCCGTTATAGCCCCAGTTGACTTTTCCCATACTTACATAGTACCATGTGCTTCCATACTTCACCAGTGTTCTATCTATCCAGTTTATTTGTCCATCTTCGATAAACCACCATGTACCACTGTATTTGCATAGTGTCCTTGAATTAAAATCAACCTTTCCACCATGAACATAACACCAAACACCATTATATTCTACAACTGTAGTTGCCGAAAAATTAATTCTGCCCTTATCAATGTACCACCAGTTGCCATTGTAATAGCACAGTCCAGAATCATTCCAATGTACATTTCCTCCACTAACATAGTACCATGTATTCCCATACTTTACTACTGTTGTGTTATTTTTATTAACTTTTCCATTCTCCACAAACCACCATGTTCCATTATACTTTACAAGTGTTCTTGCCGAAAAATTAATTTTTCCCTTGTCTATATACCACCAGTTACCACTATAATAGCACAGTCCGGAGTCATTCCAGTGGACTTTTCCTCCATTGACATAGTACCATGTATTTCCATATTTCACTACTGTAGCAGCATTCCAATTTACTTTTCCGTTTTCTACAAACCACCATGTTCCGTTATACTTTACAAGTGTTCTTGATGAAAAATCCACCTTACCATTGTGTACAAACCACCATGTCCCGCTATAATAACAAAGGGTTGTAGCATTGAAATCCACTTTACCATTCTTCACATACCACCAAGTCCCATTGTATCTGCAAAGGGTTGTGGCACTAAAGTCTACTTTGCCATTCTTTACATACCACCAGGAGTTATTGTATTTGCATAAACCTGTGTACGATGCGTCAGCCTTGCCATTCTTATAATAATTCCAGTTTCCATTCTCATATACAAGCCCTGTATATGTATCCATTAAAATGGATGCCGGAAGTTCACCCTGAACTACTACATATGTGCCTATTGTTTTGCAGCCGCTGCCTACTTCAATATAAGAGTGCAACGAACTATCACCATAGAAATAAGACGTTTGACAAATCTCTTTATCCAGCTTTATAAATCTGTCAGCTGATGAATCATAATAATATGCATTCAATAGTTTTGCACCCGGATAATTACCGTCAGAATCCTGTGTCATATCAAAATTGCCGTTATTTTTACCGGCCTCTATATAGAAATAACCATTTCCCAGACTTTTACTTCCGTATTTTTCATTCAAAGTAACTGTATAAAACTTATCTATTCCTGCTTTTTTAACAGTATTTATTGCTTTTGTATCAGAATTAACGGAAACGGATGGAGTATAATCCCCAGTAATATTGTCAATTTCATCAAAAGTGTATACCAAATATGGATTTCCAGCATTTTCATTATCGGTAGAACATTGTACCTCAAGAGACATTCCTTTTGTCTTTATCTTCTCAAGGTTGCTTTTAGATATGGTAAATGATTCCTTATAATTAGAATCATAAACACAAATATGCGAACCCTTTATCATAAATGATCTATCCAACAGTTCAGATACCAGCTTATTCAGGTCAGTATTTATTTCCGCAACATTGATTACTATTTTCGGCACATTTTGATCATCATAATTAGAAGATATCTCATACCCCTGACCTCTTTCTAATGTCTCAATGTTTCCTTGTAGCATAACATTTTGATCGTAAGTCACAATCTCTTTCTCTGTCGATTCGCTTGCAAATGCCACTGTAGTTCCAGCAAAAATCATCGAAGCAGAAAGGATTGTTGCGCCGATTCTGCAAACTATTTTTTTCTTCATATTCTCCTCCTTTACACGGTACTTTTGTTGCATTTCTTGTTTTTATTGTAGCACTCTACAAACGCTAGGTCAATCTATAAAAACTTAAAAATCCGGAGAACTTACATTCCCCGAATTTTAACAATATAAATAATCTAGGTTTTATCTTTTGCACCATGTAGGTCGTGACATATTCCCATAAAGTTTCAAAATTTTAAAATTTTTTTATTTTTTGATTTTTAATATTTTCCAATATTTGATTTGTAATCAATTATAATATAGCAATCCTTATGCACAGACTTCATAATGAGTTTCATCACATTTTCCGGAACAGCAACACACCCGGCTGTACTCTTGGTTCCACAATGCAGGAATATTGCAGAGCCAGCACCTTTTTTATTTTCCTTATTATAGTTTAATGCAAGCACATAATTGTATGACGCTCCCACTCTACTTATGTGTTCTGCTGATTTCCAGTCTTTTTTCACATTCTTTGTAGATACAAATTGATTATAATATCGAGAATCAGAGTCATCTACCCAGTAATAGCTGCTATCACAATGCGTATATGAAATAGCGCATCCAGGATCCGAAGCATTTCCAAATGCTTTTATGAATGAATATACTCCTATAGGAGTCTTCCCATCGCCTTCTTTAGTCTTGCCTATTCCGTTTTTTCCGACTCTGCCTGTAGTCGATACTATCTGGCTCCAGTTTCCATCGGCATCTTTATAATGCATAGACACATCCGCATATGTTCCATCTGCCTGAACTAATATAAGCTGTTTTGCACTTTTGGATATATTAAGTCCTGATACCCAATCCGAATTTTTATAACGGGCCACACTAAAATCTACAACTCCGTTTCTGACATAATACACATATCCGTCATACTGACATGTACCTGTATAGTTCCAATCAAGCTGTCCATTGTTTACGAAATACCACGTATTTCCATATTTCACGAGAGTCCTCTCTTCCCAGCTTACCTGTCCATGGTTTATAAACCACCATGTGCTGCCATATTTACATAGTGTTCTCGCCGAAAAATCTACAAAACCATCATGAACATACCACCATATGCCATTATATTTGCATAATGTTACTGCATTAAAATCAATCACTCCATTTCTAATGTACCACCAACGACCGTTATAGTAACACAACCCATTATCATTCCAGTTTAAATATCCATTATGCACATAGTACCATGTACTGCCGAATTTAACTACAGTAACAGTATTCCAATCAATGCGGCCTTTATCTATATACCACCAGGTTCCGTTATATTTGCACAAAGTTCTTGCTTTGAAATCTACATATCCGTCACGGACATACCACCAGCTTCCATTGTATTTGCACAATGTATTTGCCTTGAAATCCACCTGACCATTTTTTACATACCACCATGTTGTATAATATTTATATACTGTTGTGGCACTAAAATCTACTTTACTGTTTTTTACGTACCACCATTTTCCATTATACTCGCACAATGTTGTAATGCTAAAATCCAGCTTTCCATTTTTCAGATACCACCACTCTTTGTTGTAATAATATAAACCCGTATATGAGGTATCAACACTGCCATTTTTCATCAGGTACCAATCACCATTGTAAATTGTAAATCCAGTATAATTTCGATTCACTATACCATTATTATAATACTTAAAATTACCATTTCCACTGTCTGCAAGCCCGTTCCAACTATAGCAATAATCCATATCCAGATTTTTTGACTGCATGCCATATGCTTTAGCGTCCCCTGTCTCTGAAAACTGCCAGAAATCATATGTCGTACTGGTGTATTCCTCCGGTCTTTTACTATATGCTGCCGCCCAGATGTTATATTTACTGCTAAGTGTAACTCCGTCCATATATGTCTTAAAATAAGATGCACTTCCATAAACTGCCGGAGTATAACCTCTTGATTTTACTCTCTCGCAAAAAGTCGAAACTATATCTGTCATCTGTTGTCTCGTTAGATTCGCATTATATATTCTATGACCATTAGTAAATCCTTCATAGTCAATGACAACGGGTAATGATATATTATACCCTGACACCCTCTGCATGATATAATCAGCTTCTTCTATAGCTTCTTCATTCGTTATTGCCTCTGAAAATATATAACAACCTACTTTGATTCCTGCTTTTAAAGCCCCCTCTATATTCTTCTTGTAGTTTGTATCCTCATATATTACACCATTACTCAATCCTCTTTTGGCAACACGTATAAACACGAAATTAATACCTGCGTTCTTTGCCTTGTTCCAATCTATATCTCCCTGATATTGAGATACATCACATCCCAATATTCCATTGTCAGTGCGGGCGCCTCTGTATAGATTTTCAGCATTTTCATCATACTCCTCAACATTAGCTGCAACATATAACCGCTTTTGCTCATCTGTTCCATAATATTTATAGAATTCCGGATCCTGTAGCATCTCTTCAGTCACTTCTACAGTTTTATTCCCTATCTGTACTGTATTTGCAAAGATATCATCTTTTTTTATTATAATAGCACCAACTACAAGTATACATAAAAGTACTATCTTAATTATTCCTTTTTTCATTATAAATAGATCAGCCTTTCTTCTTATTATTCGTTACCATTTTCCTAATTTTATATTATAGCACTAAAAAAGCAATGGTACAATAGTACCATTGCTTTTTATTAGTCTTATATAACAACTTATTTCAATTTTGAAACTACCATGTCTACGTACTTCTGACAGATTTCTTCGCTCTCAGCCTCTACCATTACACGGATAACAGGTTCTGTTCCTGATTCACGAACAAGAATACGTCCTGTATCTCCAAGCTCTGCTGTAACCTGATCTATTGCGGCCTGTACCTCAGGATTGCCGAGCGCCTCTGCTTTGTCAGCTACTCTGACATTCTCAAGCACCTGTGGATATATTGTAAGACCTTCACAGAGCTGGCTCATCTTCTGCTTTCTTGCCATCATTACTTCCATCATCTTAAGACTGGTAAGTATTCCATCACCTGTTGATGCATACTTAGAGAAGATAATATGTCCCGACTGCTCTCCACCAATACGGCAACCGTTCTGCTGCATGTATTCGTATACATATTTATCGCCAACCGCAGTCTTGGCATATCCAATTCCTGCTTCATCAAAAGCCTTGTATAGTCCAAAGTTTGACATTACCGTTGTAACTACGGTATTGGTAACAAGCTTTCCGCGCTCTTTCATGTATTTTCCGTAGATGTAAAGGATGTGGTCACCTGTGATGACATTTCCAAGTTCATCTACACAAAGGCATCTGTCTGCATCTCCATCATAAGCGAATCCGACATCAAGACCATTATCCACTACATATTTCTGAAGTCCTTCTATATGTGTAGAGCCAGCATTGTTATTGATATTGAGTCCATTTGGCTCTGCATTGATCACATAACACTTTGCTCCGAGTGCCTCAAAAATTGATTTTGCCATGTTCCATGAGCTTCCGTTGGCACAGTCAAGTCCAACCTTCATGCCCTTAAATGAATAAACCCCAAGTGAGATGAGATATCCCATGTAGCGGTTACGTCCTGCCACATAGTCAACTGTGCACCCGATTGCATCCTTGTGTGCATATGGAAGTTCTCTCCACTCCTGTCCGAAAAGTCTTAAGTTTCCATCTATATAGTCCTCAATAAGGAGAATTGTCTCCTCATCCATTTTCTCACCGTTGCTGTTAATAAGTTTTATTCCATTGTCATAGTACGGATTGTGGCTGGCTGAGATCATGATTCCACAGTCAAACTCATCTGTTCTGGCTACATATGCTACTGAAGGTGTTGTTGTAACATGAAGCAGGTATGCATCTGCTCCTGATGCTGTAAGTCCCGATACAAGTGAATACTCAAACATATAACTTGAACGTCTTGTGTCTTTTCCTATAACGATTTTTGCAGGCTCATCCATCTGCTTTTGCTTTTTTAACTCTCCATAATACCAGCCTAAGAATCTACCAATCTGGTATGCATGTTCTGCTGTAAGATTAACATTTGCTTCACCACGGAAGCCGTCGGTTCCAAAGTACTTTCCCATTGTTTTCCCCTTTGAGTATAAATTTTCTTATTATTATACACTTCATCTCTCAGTTTGTGTAGTCAAATTCAACTATTTTGTGCAACTATTACTACTTAACCTCACTTTTTAGTCATCATTGCAAAAAAATGCACTACTCGATTACACCTATTTAATTACGAATTTTATGACATTTCATATAGCAGCGTTTCTCATTTGCCTTGCAAGATTTCAACTGAAAGACGCTCACCTCTGCTTGTTATATTAACTGCTAATTTACAAATCTCCACAAGAGCATATTAAACGGAATCATCCATTAAAATGAAAGTAGGATTCTTAGAATCAAAATCATAGTCTTTCAAATCTATCAAGCCGACACTTCCCAGTCTTATACCGGATGCTGTAGTATGTTCAACAAGTACATTCCCATTGGTCACAGCCTACTGTAAAGTACCATCTGGTAGATAATTTTCCACATCAATATCATCTTTTGGCAATAAAACATTTATCGGTTTAAAGCATTTTGATATAATTAAGTTTTCTCCTCTGCTGGATTTTTATGGATTGCAAATATCACATGCTTCATAACCTTGAGCAATTGCCTCGCTTTTTCTCTTCGGTATTTTACTTTTACGTAAAGACCTGCATCCGTCTCTGTGATACTTTTCTCCGGTTTCCGTAATGTATACAGTTCCTGTTGATGCCGTATTACTACTACTATTAGATGAAACAACACCCTTCCTTATATAGTAATCAGTACCATTGTATTCACAGTATCCTGTATAATTCCAGACAACCTGTCCTCCACTTACATAATACCATGTATTCCCATACTTAACAAGCGTCCTGCTTTTCCAGTCAACCTGTCCTCTTCGTACATACCACCATGTTCCGTTGTACTTACATAAGGTTGTTGCCTTGAAATCTACTGCTCCATTATGTACATACCACCACGTTCCGTTGTACTTACATAAGGTTGTTGCCTTGAAATCTACTGCTCCATTATGTACATACCACCACGTTCCATTGTATCTGCACAATGTTGTTGCCGAAAAGCTTACTTGTCCTCCTCGTACGTACCACCATGTTCCATTATACTGGCATAAGGTTGTTGCTTTGAAATCTACTGCTCCATTATGTACATACCACCACGTTCCGCTGTACTTACATAATGTTGTGGACTTAAAATCTACCGCTCCATTATGCACATACCACCATATTCCATTATATTTACACAGTGTTGTTGCTTTGAAATCTACTGCTCCATTGTGTACATACCACCATGTTCCATTGTAAGAGCACAGAGTTGTTGCCTTAAAATCCACCATTCCATTGTGTACATACCACCACGTTCCATTATATTTACACAAGCCGGTATAGTTCCAGTTCAGAACGCCTTTTTGTACATAATACCAGTTACCATTATACTTACACAGTCCTGTATAACCATTATCCAGTTTGCCTTTTTTCATATAATACCATGTGCCATTTATCTGTGTAAGACCATTAACACTCGTGTTATATTCCGAATTATCATCTCCCGGTATGAACATTGTCTGGTTGCCATTAACTGCTTTTCCACATGGTGTAATTTTGTCAAGATATGCAAACTCTTCTGCCCAATATGTTGTTCCATTTACGACTACACATGCTATTCCTACAGCATTGTAGCTATAATTAAGCATATTTCTGCGATGTCCCTGTCCCGCATACTTTTCATTATCTTCCCTAAATCCATAATTAACTGAATTAGCACGATCAAAACCATATGCTATATTTTCACTACACCCTCCAGCCTCAACTCCATACTGTGCATACACACTATAAAAGCGTGTACCATCAGGTCTGATATGATCAAATCTTGTAGCTAATTCTATTGCTCTTTGCATGGCAAGTTTCTCAAGATCGGCATCATATTTTAGCGGCTTCAAATTTTCGCAATAAATCTTAGCCGAATTATCTTTATTCCAATACCAGGCATCAGATCCCATTCTGAATGAATTGATCATATCAAACAATTTGCGCGCCTCTGTTTGATTATACGTACCTATTGTACATGTATCAGCCAAGGCACTATCCTGTGGAATTGCAATAAAGACTATCATTAGTGTTACAATAAGTGCAGATAGTTTTCTCTTTAGGTTCATATGACTCTCCTCCTATATCTTAAGCTATGCAACTATTATTATATTCCTAATTTCTATTATAACGCCAAAAAGGTAATAGCACAATAGTACTATTACCTTTATAGTTTAAAAACTTAAACAATTATTGCAAGTCCTCATCTGTAATTTTATCACCATTCATAAATCTATTTATCACTTGTCTCGCATGTTCAACACTACTCTCATCCGGAATACATACATATGCTCTCTGAGTCGGCATTGAATACGTCTTCTTGCTTGCCCCTTCTCCTGTTACTGCAAATGTTTTAACATCCCAGCTACCACCTTTCGAAAGCTGCATATTTATGAGGGTCGAAATATCATCACTCTCGAAATCTGTAGATATCATACCTTGAAGGCTGTCCATAATTCCAGAGTAATTAGTCAGAAGTGCTGTACTATTGGTCAACTTATTAATAACTCCGGATACAACTTCCATCTGATGACGTCCTCTGGCATTATCTCCATCACCCAGATTATATCTTTCTCTAACAAACGCCAACGCTTTCTCTCCACTTAGATTGTTTTCTCCTTTTGAAAAACTATACTGTGGATAAAGTGATGATCTGAATGCTGTATCCGAATTGACAGTAACACCACCAATCTCATCTATAAGTGTCTCAAATCCTGTAAAATTAATCTGTGCATAATAATTAATCTCTTCTATATCGTATAGATTCGCAAGAGTATCCATGGAACAATCTATACCATATAATCCACAATGCGTAAGCTTATCCTTGCTGCCCTGTGCAATAGAGGGCTCTACATAATAATCACGCGGAGTATTCAGCAACAATACCTGTCTGTTTGTAGGATTTACAAATGCAAGAATATTTACATCACTTCGACTCTTTGCCAGCTTCTTACTTCTGGTATCAGAGCCACTAATATATACAATAAACGGTTTCTTAGTCACATCAATACTTTTGTCTGTCTTTTCAACTTCATATGTTTTGGTATATCCGTCAATAATACGTGTCTTTGTGGTAAAATCCTCATATCCCTCTGTATCAGTAATAACTGATTCATATGATTCGTTCAATATCATGGCCTTTACATCGCCTGCATACAGGGCATCAACCATTTCAATAGCAGATGCATACTTTTTAGTGTTTATTGCACTACCAAGCTTTTTATTGATATCATCAATTACCTCTTTTGTTGCCTCATATCCGTATGATTCAGTAATAGCAAAATCATAGTCCTGTGCATCAGATATAGACTCTGCCCGGTCATCTTTTAATACATAAATAGCGATTTTATCTTCTACAACAGCTTTAGGTTCTGTTATATTATCCAAAGTTCCCATTACGGTGCTTAAAATAGACGTTCCCAACAAGCATCCAGCAATAACCAATATCGATATTAATGTACCAAGCCCTCTCTTAAAATATCCTGACTTCTCAATTTTCTTTTTGTTCTGCCACAAATGTATCAGCAAAAACACTAATAATTCCATGATAACCAAAATCACAGATGCTAAAGCTACGTATTTAATAGGCAACATCTTTGTTTTTACTGCTGTTCCAACAATTATAGCGCTACTAATAGCCTGTAAAATCAAAAGTATTCTCGCAAAAATTATCCATTTTGTTGTTCTTTTCTTTTTCTTCATTTGTTCATTCCTTCCATTATTCTATTTTTATGCTTTCTCTACATATATTTCTTCTCAAAATATAATTATACTATAACATTAAAAAAAGAGCAGTACAATATGCACTGCCATTTTAAGAAATAATTAAAATTTAAATTTTTTATTAATTCTACTTTTAATTTTCATTATTATCAAATAAATCCGGCTACTGATAATTGTTGTCAGCATACAGCCCAAACTATTATGAAAAATATCATCCACCTCAAACAGCCCTCTCCGAAGAACCAGTTGCAATACCTCTATTCCACCAGAAAGAATAATACCACACATCAATCCCTGCCACCACTTGATTTTTCTATCAAATACATATGGCAATAGAATCCCTACCGGCATCAAAAGCAGAAAATTAAGAAAACATTCCTTCATAAAAAATCTGTTTCCTGCCAGGATATATTTATATGACCAAAATGGTTTCAACTGATACTGTGCATACGGCAATGGATTTCTGGTAAAAACTGTCGATGCATATACAATCGCAACAAATGTCAATAAAAACAATATTGCTACTGCCTGATATACACGTACAATATGCCTACGTACCATTATAACCTCTATAATAGACACTATTGTAAATACAATTATAAAAAATATAATTTCCCGCCGGGTCCATGCAGGATTATACGTAACCCAAATCTGATAAATATCCATAGACTATAGTATACTCATAATCTACTAAAAATACCATATCTATATTTTTATTTTATAATTTAAATGTATTCTCCAGTGTCTCCCACTTCTGATCCTTATCACTTAAATTGATTGGTGTGCCATCCTCAAGTGTGTATCCGCTTCCGTCAGCGCTTCCCGGATACTCTCCGACCAGCTGTGGCCACTCGATACCGATTGCAGGATCATTCCATGCAAGGCCGCTCTCATCTCCAAGGTGCCAGAAATCTGTTACCTTGTAGCAGAACTCTGCTACATCTGAGAGTACTAAAAATCCATGTGCAAAGCCCTCCGGTATAAGGAACTGCTTCTTGTTCTCCTCTGTGAGCTCTACTCCGAACCACTTGCCGTATGTCTTTGAATCGCTTCTTAAGTCTACAGCCACATCAAATACAGAGCCCTTTACTGCACGCACGAGCTTAGCCTGTGGGTATTCCTTCTGGAAATGAAGTCCACGAAGCACTCCCTTTGTAGAGCATGACTGGTTATCCTGTACGAATACTCTGTCAATACCGGCTTCCTGCATATCCCTTGAATTGTATGTCTCCATAAAGTATCCACGATTGTCTCTCCTCTACAAGACTTAGTTGCATGTGAAGCGACTCAGACATAAGAGTGTCATTTCTTTTATATCATCCAGAGAAAAACCCAGATATTTAAGAAACAATATCTGCTGCATCATTTACATAAAATGGTTTTAAAATATTGTGCTCGTCATAGTACCTGACGGTCTTTTTTGTAATATGCGCTTTTTTTGCAAATTCTCCTGAGGAGTAGTAGCCGGGTAGTTTCATCGTTGCCTTTCCTCTCATCTTCTTACTTTTGAACTTCCTATATCTAAATATATCATGATTTTCTAATACAGGATTTATTAATATTTACTTATTTTCACTGTTTCTGCTTGTTTTTCTGGAAAATGTACTTATAATTATATTATCACTATGTAACAAGGAGAAAACAATGAAATACGATTATTTAGTAGTAGGTTCCGGTCTCTACGGAGCCATCTTCGCCCACGAGGCAAAGGCCAAGGGCAAATCAGTGCTTGTTGTGGACAAGCGTCCTAACATAGCAGGAAATGTCTACACCGAGAAGCAGGAGGGCATCAACGTACATATGTACGGAGCCCACATCTTCCACACAAATGACAAGAAAGTCTGGAACTACATCACGCAGTTTGCTGAGTTCAACCGCTTCACAAACAGTCCTGTAGCAAACTACAAGGGTGAGCTGTACTCAATGCCATTCAACATGTACACCTTCAACAAGATGTGGGGCGTGGTGACACCTGAGGAAGCTGCTGCGAGGATTGAGGAGCAGAAAAAGGAAATCACCGGCGAGCCTAAAAATCTTGAGGAGCAGGCTATTTCACTCGTCGGCCGTGATATCTACGAGAAGCTCGTGAAGGGCTATACTGAGAAGCAGTGGGGCCGTGATTGTAAGGAGCTTCCGGCTTTCATCATAAAGCGTCTTCCTGTTAGACTTACCTTTGACAACAATTACTTCAACGCTCTTTATCAGGGTATTCCAATCGGTGGCTACACAAAGATGGTTGAAAATCTGCTCGACGGCATTGAGGTCAGATTAAATACCGACTACCTTGAGCACAAGGCTGAGCTTGATGCTCTTGCTGACAAGGTTGTATACACAGGTCCGATTGACGCATACTTTGGCTTTAAGCTAGGTACTTTGGAATACCGCTCAGTGCGCTTTGAGAATGAGACCCTCGATATTCCTAACTTCCAGGGCAATGCCGCTGTCAACTATACAGACCGCGAGACTCCATGGACACGTATCATCGAGCACAAGTGGTTCGAGTTCGGCAAGGATGAGGATGGCAATGATCTGCCAAAGACTATTATCAGCCGTGAATACTCTTCTGAGTGGAAGGCCGGCGATGAGCCTTACTACCCTGTAAACGATGAGAAAAACGGACAGCTCTATGCCAAGTATAAGGAGCTTGCAGATAAGGAGAACGGTGTTATATTCGGTGGTCGTCTCGGCGAGTACAAGTACTATGATATGGATACTACCATCGCTTCTGTACTTGATATGTGTGAGAAGGAGCTTGGCTGATAATTAGGATTCCCACAAAAGGCTTTGTTTATTTCATATCAAAAGCGCCCGTGACAAATTGCCATGGGCGCCTTTTTTAGTTACAAATTACAATTTTTTTCCGGCCAGATTTATCTCAGCTGCAGCAATATGCTCCCTCAGGCACTCATACCCGCATTCCTTAGAATATGCATATATAGCCGGAAGCTGTCTTGACAAAAAGAGCGCCGGTGCTTCTGTCACGGAGTAAGCACCACAGTGTGCGAACTCAAGAACATCACCAAGCTCAAGCTTCTTAAGCTTCACCTCTCGTACCAGCACATCTGCTACTGTACAAAGGCTTCCGCAGAGTGTATAATCTGTGTCCGGCAATTGTGTTAATTCCATGCCGGTTTTTTTTCCATTTTCCGATACTTCACAACCATACACCTTAATCGGTGGCACCTGCATAGCCATCCTCTGCCCGAAGTAATTCAGATGGTGGATTCCTCCATCCAGAATCGCATAATTGGCATCGCCTGTCGATTTAAGATCCTTTACCTGTGTGTAGTATTTACCGCATGAAGCTGCGAGGAAGCGTCCCATCTCAATGCCAAGCGGATATTCCACAGCAAATTCTCTAAGCACCTCTGCCGCCTCATCAAGTGATTGTTTTTCCTTTTCCTGCCAGTCATCCTCGAAATACTCCACGCAAAGTCCTGGGCCATACTCTACAAGCTGTGGCTCAAAGCCGTATTTTTCTTTTAATCTGGTCAGTGCAGACTTTATTTTTTCCAAGTCCTTATTTATTTTACGCAGACTCTTCTGTGTGCCGGAATAGTAGTGGATGCCCATTACCTCAATGCCCTTAAACTCATCCGGATGCGAAATGATATATTCAATATCCTCAAGCGACATGCCAAACTGGTTGCCACTTGTCAGGCGCAGTATGACATGTGCTTTCGTTTCGGCAAACTCGGCTTCATGCGCACCTTCCTGTATACATTCAATCATCACTTCTGATATCAGCGTCGCATGTCTTATGCTCTCACAGGTCAGTATACCGGCTCCATATGAAACTGCTCGCTCTATATCGCATTTTTCCTTCATCACACCTGAATAGATGATGCTCTCCGGCTTCACGCCCAGTGCTATACATATCTCAAGCTCTCCCGGGCTGCACACCTCCACATGGTCTAAGCCCTCCGGCAGCCTGTGAAGCAGAAATGGGTTTGCCTTTATCGAAAAGCAAAGCGGTATCCTACGTCCTCCTTTACAATCAAGAGCAGCCCTTATCATGGCTGCTCTCTTCGCAAACTCGTCCGTATCAAATACATAGTACGGTGTCTGTCTCATATGCTTTATTCCTCCACAAGCTCTTTCACAAGCTTCTCGATTGCATCAACTGAGTTGAAATTCTCAGGAACCAGATCCTTTGGTCTGATTGTGATGTCAAACTCATCAGTCAGCTCCGACACGAGTGAAACTATATCAAATGACTCAAGAATTTTGTCATCAATGAGCTTTGTCTCCTTCTCAAAATCCACATCCGGTCTTAATTCCTCTAAAATCTCTAAAATTGTGTCTCTCATTTTACATTTCCTCCAGTTTTTTCATATCATATTTTCCGTTTGGAAGCTTAGGAAGCTGCTCCAGTTTCTTGATTTTCCTTGGCACCATAAAGCCCGGGAGCTCGTCCCTCAGTGCCAGCGCAAGGCTTCTCCTGTCACAGTCACCTGTGTAGAAAAGTATCAGTACCTCTTTTGATTTATTATATATAACACTGCTTTCTGCTACTCCCTCGACCACATTGGCGGCATGCTCCACCTCATCAAGCTCCACACGGTGTCCCATGTGCTTTATCTGGCGGTCCATACGTCCACAGAAATGAAGTATGCCGTCCTCATCGAGCCTTCCATAATCCCCTGTGCGGTACATCCGCTCAGGATAAGCCTTGTTGAGTGGATTGAGTGTAAATGCCGCATCAGTTCTCTTTGGATCATTATAATAGCCAAGCGCAAGAATCGGTCCACATACACATATCTCGCCCTGTTCTCCGACAGCCGGTGCATTTCCATGCTCATCTATCAGAAAAACCCTGTAATTGTCATAGGCTTTTCCTATAGGAAGCACCTCGTCCTCTTCCACTGTGTGATCCACGCTATAGTAGGTGCATGAGGCTGTAGCCTCTGTCGGTCCATACTGGTTTACAAAATGCGCTTCCGGCAGATTTTTCTGCCATTTCCTTAACACCCTGCATGGCATCACTGAGCCTGAGAAGCAGATTTTTCTGAGACTCTTAAGCCCTGTCTCCTCAAATGCTCCAAGCGATGTGAGAATAGTAAATGCCGAAACGCTCCAGCCTACACTGCTGACCCTCTTCTCATTCATGTAATCAAACAGGACATTCGGCTCCATAAAATACTCTTTCGGAATAATCGCTGTGCTGCAGCCGGTCTTTAGTGGCAGATAAATATCTCTTATCGCTGCTATATAATCAAGTGGTGACTGATTGCCCAGCACATCTTCACCTTCAATATGCATCACATCACAATATGCGTTGATGTATGTCATGAGTGACAGATGCGATGTCATGACTCCCTTTGGGTTGCCGGTGGAGCCTGACGTGTAGATGATATACAGCGGATCTGTCATGGACATCTGCCTGCGGACTGCAGCGAGCATATCCAGTGAGCTGTCATCGCACACCACCTTCTTAAAGCGCGATATATCCTCAGCAACAAATATCTGCGGTCTATCGAAGCCTTCTGACTTTGCCAGCTCATCCACTATGCTCTCCACATGCTCAAAGCTTTCCCTGTCTGCAACAATAGCCCTTGGTGAGAGATTTTCAAGAATTTTTTCGATTCTCTTGTCAGGAAGCGATGCATCAATCGGTGCATACGGCCTGCCTGCATATACCACTCCAAGGAAGTATGCCGGTGTCACCATTTTTCTTCCGGCAAATACTGCAACAGGGGTTCTGTCCACCCCAAGCTTTTCTATCAGATATGCTCCTGCATTTCTTGCGATATCATACACCTGCGCAAATGTAATGCTGCTTTCAGTATCCGAAAATGCAGGCTTGTCAGGGCATTTTTCTACTGTGGCCTCAAGCCACTCCAATACGTTTTTCATATTATTCCTCTTATTCTTTTCTCATACATATATGATATGAGGGTCAAAAGGTATTTTGCCCCTCATTTATGATTAATCAGATTACTACATGCATTAATAAACGTTGTCGAAAATAATTATAGCACATAACATCTGAAAAAAATGTCATGTGCTATCGAATTAAGAAAAATTAAGAAATCCTTAATATTTTTCTGTAGGTTTTTCTATATTTGATTCTCCTATTAAATATATCGGTCTGTCCTTTGCCTCGAGATAAAGCTTTGACAGATATAGTCCCAAAATGCCTATGCTAAGCAGTTGTATCCCACCTATGAAAAGTATGATAACAACGGTCGAAGCCCAGCCGGCTACTGGATCGCCAAATACAAGTCTCCTGATTATGATAAAAAGCATGGCTGCTATTGCCACAATAAAACTGAACACTCCCGCTATGGATGCGATGTATAGCGGTGCGTTGGAAAATGCCACTATTCCGTCAAGGCTATACAAAAAAAGCTGCCAGAATGACCATTTTGTCTCACCTGCCACCCTGTTTACATTCTCAAACTCAAGCCACTTCACCTTGAAGCCTACCCAGCCAAATAATCCTTTCGAAAACCTATTGTACTCTTTTAGTGATAAAAGAGCATCCACATATTTCCTATTCATCAGCCTGTAGTCACGTGCCCCATCAACCATATTAGCCTTTGAAATCTTACTCATCAATCTATAGAATTTTCTGGCAAAAAAAGATCTGATCGGTGGTTCGCCTTTGCGTGTCACTCGCCTTGTACCGACAGCATCATAACCTTCCTCCATAAGAACCTTGTACATCTCAGGCAGCATATCCGGTGGATCCTGAAGATCAGCATCCATTATCGCAACATACTCTCCGGAGGCATGCTGCAACCCTGCATACATAGCGGCTTCCTTGCCAAAATTACGTGAAAACGATATGTATTTTACCCTAGAATCCTTATCTGCCAGCCCTTTTAACACAGAAAATGTATCATCTTTTGAGCCATCATCCACAAAAATCAGCTCAAATAACACCCCTGCTGTCTGATTCATGAGTAGCATAACTTCACTTATTTTATTATAAAAAAGAGGCAATGCTTCTTTTTCATTAAAACATGGAACTATTATACTCATCTTATCCATTCTTATATCCCCTTTATTTAACTTATTCCTATCATTTTTATATATTTCATGACATTTAACACTTCACAAAGCTTTTTGTTACATTATATTAACTACACATTTTATATGACAGGTTTTATTCAATCTGTATATTATGGCACTCCATATAGTATCTCTTCTCATTCGCTTCACCGATTGAGAATGTCTTTCTAGGGAGCACTCCTCCCGCATTGATTGCATGGAACAATGTACTCTTATCTATCGATTGAAGGAAAATTCCACATCCATTTGTCTCTTTCACCAATCTGTGAAGCGCATCATCACCATGGATATAATCAATCTGTGTATCCTCATGCGACTCAATATACTTATCAAGTATTCCCTGAAGTATCTCAACTGGAATACGATCCCCTCTATTTGTGATATTTATTGCATATGTACAAATCCGTGCATCATGTCCTGAAGTATTCTCATCTGAATGTGTTAATTTTTCATTGGATTTTTCATCGATACTATTGCTTGATTCAATATACTCAAATACTATTTCATCACCCTCAGCGCTCTCAAGTCCCTGTTTTGTGATTTCAGCTTCGAAAAACGACAGCATATCCTTTACATCAACATTTGTAAGCAGTCTGTGAATAGGCTTAAACTCAAGTGCCTCACTATGCAGATTGCAGATTTCCACAAGAGCATACCTTGCAGGATGAGTTTTCAACTGCTCCTCTGTGAATTTTCCGGATTTTTTGATATTTTCCCAACAGGTCTTCGCTGTTGCAAGCGAATGATTTCCATCACCTACTGCAAACAAAAAGCCTCCACAGCTTTCCTGTTTTGCTGCAAATGCCTCTGTCACCTGCTTTGCCGCATCTCCCTCGATAGCATAGCCACGAATATGTCCACCATCATGCATAAGTTCTGTATCATAAAGCTTGCGGAAGCTATCCTTTAAAGAATATACATATTCGATTATTCCATGTTCTACATTTCCGATATTGTAAATGTCAGTTAATTTTCCCTCATCAGATACATCATCTGCCTTGTCAACAGGATCATCCACCAAAAGCATTACATGTGGAAGCTCGATTGCAGCATGCTCTCTTATCTTTACTCTTGGTGGGATACGTGAAATAACAGTTCCCTCTGTCGCCCTTATAAGTGTGGGATTCTTGGGATCAAAATCATAATCATCCAAATCTACAAGTCCTACTATTCCTAGACGGATTCCTGACTCTGTGGTGCGCTCCACGAGTACATATCCGTCTGTAACCACCTGTTGTATAATACCATCTGATAAGTATTTCTCCATCGTAGAATTAATACAAGCAATACGCTCTGAGTCTGACATTGATGCATACATTGTTGTATGATCATCCGCACAACTGCCATTTTCACATGCACAGTTCTTGTCATTTTTCTTATTCCCCAGATATATCTCCGGAAATACCACATTGAGTGTCGATGGTGCATCACCCACAAACTCTTCCACGGTCTTCCAGTAATCAGCCTGACTTGTATACTGATCGCAAGCTATAACTGACCATTTTTCCATATCTATGCCATCTTTTGGCAATAAAATATTTGCCGGGTTAAAACAATTTGACATGACTTTATTCTCCTTTAACTTTGTATTCCTATATTTTACAACTCTTAAATAGCTAATACGATAAAATTATAACACTTTTCATAGATTTTGTTGACATCATTTCTTATATATCATACAATTTTTATATCAATATTTGAAAGGGGATACAAGTGAGAAAACAAGTTTACTTATTCGAACTGGATTCTGTTCGAAATTCCAAAGTAGAAATTGAGCGTGCTCAGAAGGCACTTTTCGAGGAAATTATTCTCAATGGTAACTCTGTTGTACTATCTTTTAATCAATTATCTGATTCTCGTGGCTTTCTTCGCTCGTTAGCAAACACAGACACATCCGAACAAATAATTCATATGTTTGAATTAGGGCATTTAAAGGTTGCACAGTATTACAAACAAGATAATACTCTTGTGCGCACTGCATCACAGTATTTTCAGCAGGCTCTATCTACGCCTGATTCATTTCATTTTTCTACTTTCGAAGGTTTAAATCTTACCCATGATGATATTCACGATATACATCAGGCAATAACCTTCTGTGACCTCCCGCTTCTACAACAAAAAGCACATAATTATACCTGGAATTATGTTATAAACGTCGTTACAATGGTAATTGCCATGAGCCAGTCCCAATTTTCTACTGCTGAGCCCATAAAATCACACATTTCTTTACACGAATTAATAACACTCTTTTTAAATAGCCGTGACAGACTTTTGTCTTCTTTACAATCTCAGCCTAAACAAGCTGTTTCCACGGACAAACTGATATCCGCTATTTCCAACAATAGTGTCCATGGACTACTTAGCAATATTAATGGCACTCTCCCGCCTAAAAGCAACTCTCGATCTGTCTGGAAAAATCACATTTATGAATGCCTCGAAAAGGATACCTCATATACAGATACATGCCATATCGCCGATCTGATTATCGACCTATTATACAATTATGTTGTTGAATCAGGAATAAAAAATGTTTGTAAACACTATGATGGCGAAGCAGGAATTTCAGGTTCTTTCTGGAACGACTTTTCTTCACGCCTAATAATGTACTGGAAAGATTCACAGGATATCAATAATTCATCCTGCAAAGTACACTATTACCAGGATGAAAAACCCGATTTAGATAACTGGATTTTAAGCTCAGTACAACTTGCCCCATGGGATACTGCTGATCGCATAATTGAAAAAATTGACACCATTCCACAATCCGCTGAAACATACGAACAAAACCGTTCAGAACAAATAAAATCACAAAAGATTTATTTAAACAAACGTTTCCGCAAAATTATCGGTACAATCGGTGCAAGTATAGTTTTATTTGTTTTTGTTAACACGATACTGGGTTGGATACAAGGTGCTGTGGAACCGGACTTCCATAATATACTTATATTAACAATACTTTTTGCATTCATATCAACAATTGCATTCAGTATCATTGGATCACTCATTTCCAATAAAATACATCTTGCTGATTTGCTTGACAGCCTTAACCTATTCAAAGTAACTATTAAAGATATCCGTGTTACCCAAAAACAGCCTCGTGGCATTTCATATTATCGTAAATCTGCAGACAATGAGAATAATGAATAAGCAGCAAGGGTGAATCCATCGTCGATTCGCCCTCTTTTTATCCAATCATCCAATTCTCTCTCAGACAATAAAATCGTCTTTTGAATCTCCTCATATCCTATCTTTTCCTCGTAAGATGAAATTTCGCAATATACTATAGAAACCTTTCCTGACATAATTCCACTATCAGCGGTGATGCTTCCTATTACCTCAATCCTTGCATCATCCGCGAAAGTAGCTCCTACTTCCTCCGAAAGTTCCTTAACAGCATTCTCTTCAGCTGACAGTCCATCTTCTCCAAACCCACGTGGAAAGGCATACTGTATGCTACGTATAGCATGTCTATACTGTTTAATAAGTATAAACTTACCATCATATATAGGAATGGCAACAACCGGTACTCCTGTTGATGTACCAATCAATCTGTCATAAGAAAACAAATCTCCATTTTTATTTTTAACCAAATCAACAAGCATTGTATTCCATGGACTTGTATAAACAGCCCCAAGTCTCCGTCCTGAAGCAGCAACATACTTATTTACAGTATCCGGATCAGTAATGATGGCAAGATCCTCCGATTGAATAAACAAATCCGGTCTTTTGTTTGTTAATTCAATATATAATTTCCATTCTTTTGAATCTGTGTATTTCATACAATATATCCTACTAAATGTATACTCTCAAATTATATCTCTGTAATTTAGAGTATGTAATTATAATAGAGTCTCCTATAAGTTTATTTTTAGGTGCTAGATCTAATATTTCATTAAGATTCATTATTTTATCTTTAAATTATCCCTTACATATTATATATTGTTTACAACACCTCATCAATTAATACAATGTGGAGTTTCAACAAAATCATTGTATCATTTGATCCATTATTTGTAAATATTTATTCCTTGTCCTTTGTAATTCCCTTGAACCTCCTTATCTTAAATTCACAGCCGTATCCTATATACATTAATAGGCACTTTGCAATTCTGGCAGTTGCAAGAAAACATTATTGTCATTATTATCACCAAAATCTATTATAAAGATATGTTCAGCGATTTTATCATATTCATCAGATGTCATGCTCTCCTTTCCACAACCATTGATAATTTTTTTAATAACACTATCTCTATTAAGATTTTCATAATTGGAGGGTGCGGACGATTTTTCTTATACCACCACAGATCCGTCAACCGTAAGAAAAACTACAATTAAACTCAGAGAAAAACGTGTTGTAAGCTTTAATCCAAAACTTGCGCAGAAACAGATTTTTGAAATAAACAGGGAAGTCGAAAAAGCCACATTGTTAAAAACCTCACAGGCAAAAAATCAGAGTATGGAGACTGCGCCAAATATGTTACTTTTTCTTCTACTGACAAAAACGGAAATGAGACAGACGGAAAGGTAAAAGTGACAATAAACCAGAAACTCATTGACAAATCTGCCTCTGACAAACTATTTTTTATCTGAAAGTGATATTAAAAAAATGCTAAGTCATCGGTTTTAAACCGGTGACTTAGCACCATTTTTTTACTTCAACTCTCAAAGTCAGGTTAAATATACAAAATATATAACAAAAATCCGCTATACTCTATAGTATAACGGATTTACGTTTATTTGCATATATTAAATTCCTTTTGTTGTAAGAATTCTTCCAACTGCATCATCTAATTTTTCTGCCGGTATCTCACCACTGTTAACTGCAGACAACACCGCATTATAGCTGCTCTCAAAACCTGTTGAAACATAAATCATGCTCATTCCTGCCTTAACAGCTGCCACAGCTGCCTCATCCTGTGTACATACCTTATTAAGAGATGCATCTGACAAATCATCTGTAATCAAAAGACCATTAAAGCTCATAGTAGTTCTCATATAGTTTACGGCACCAGCCGATGTAGAGCATGGTGTGGTTTCCTCTCCTGTCACACTCTGGCAAAGTACATTTCCCATCATGACTGCCGGAACACCTGCTTCAATTGCCTTCTGGTATGGTACAAAATCAGATGCCTCTAAATCCTCCAGCTTATCTGTCATCCAAAGCATTCCTGTAGCTGAATCTGTAGTAGCCTTTCCTTTTCCCGGAAAGCACTTTGCAACAGAATTGATTCCTGCGCTATTATAGCTGCTTACCTGTGCTGCAACACAGTCACCTACAGTCGCTGACTCGCTGCCAAATGCATATGTATCGTTATCCGCATTATCACCATATGCTATATCCGCTGTCGGTCCAAAATTCATATTAAGACCATTGGTAGCCATATATGAGCCTATCTTTCCTGCACTGCTGCCCGCCGCATCAGCATCTCCAAGCTGTGATGGAGCCTGCTGTGCCTCATATCCATTAGCTGAAGCAAGAGGAAGTCTTTCTCCACCTTCTTCATTGATTGCAAGAAACAGATTCACACCCAGCCTTTCCTGTGAAAATGACTGTAAACTACTCATCATCTTTGTAACCGCGGCTTCTCCTGAGAAATTCTCCTGTCTGAACACAAAACCACCAAGAGGATATGTGCCTATAGCTGCCTTTGTCTTGTTACCGGCCTGTGTGAACTGTGATACACCTGTAATCTCCTCCGGTCTCGTAATGAATAGCTGAGCTACCTTTTCCTCTGTTGTCATAGAAGACAGCTTTGCCTTGACCGAATCTGACGGAGTAAATGCCGGTGCAGCCTGCTGCCCATCAGCTTGTACCTGCTGAGTTCCATCAGTCACCTGAGTAGGATTCTGTGTTTCCTGCTGGCTCTCTGTTATTTTCTTATTTGCATTGTTCCCCGGCATCACAAAATGCACTGCTCCAAATACCAGCACAACTATCAGTGCAATTGCTTCTATTGTGATGAGGTACTTATCTCCATTTTGTCTGAAGTTCATATTTAATCCCCAAAATCTGTATTTGTTAAATCATTATTTGGTCCACTTACTTTTCCTGACATTGTGTTACTATATTCTGTCACTGTTGCAGATGGTGAATAGCTGTCATCATCGTACAAAAATTTATGAATACCTGTCGCCATGTCACACAATGATGTAGGTACTTCCACCCATGCACCTTCAACTATTCCACCATAGAACACCTGCGGATATGCTGTAGAATCCTCTATAGTATATTCTGAGATATTCTTAAATATTGATAAAATTTCATCCGTCTGATAATCCGTATTTACTTTACCTATCAGATCAGATACAACCTTGATTTTAGAAGCCGCATTCATTTTCTTTGCCGACTCAAATACCTTAAAAAGCACGGTTCTCTGTCTCTCAGCTCTCTTGTAATCCCCGCCTGACGCATGTCTGATACGTGAGTATGCTACCGCCTGTGTGCCATCGAGCGTATATGTGCCTGCTTTTGTAATCTGTGATGAATTAGTACCTCTAATACCATTAACTTCTGTTATACATCCATTAATAGCCTTGACCTCTTCATCATCAAGATCCTGCACTATACCGCCAACTTCATCGACAATATCTCCTACTGAACTAAAATTCACTGTCACATAATGCTTTATATCAAGATCAAGATTCTCATTCAATGTCCTTACAGCCAGCTTTGGTCCTCCAAAAGCATGTGCATGTGTCACTTTCTGATACCCATGTCCATCAATATTCATCATACAATCTCTGAATATTGATACAATCCTAACCGTCTTTGCATCATGATTCACTCTGACTATCATAATTGAATCTGATCTTGTTCCTTTATCCAGTTGATTTGAACGGCTGTCAACACCAAATATAGCAAAATCCTCTGTTCCAGTAACAGATGCTGAACTATCTTCTGTAGCATTCTGAGTGTTTTCGCCTACTATACTATTCTCTGTATTTGCTTTGATGTTTTTATTTTCTTTCTTACTGACATTACTGCTGTTAATCCTTACAAGTATTATTGCTATAATAGCAATAAGTACAATCATTACGGCCGTAATAATTATATTTTTCTTTTTTTTCATCTGCACTATTCTCCGTCATTCATTTGTGTCTGTACCTATTACTTTTCATCCTCATCTCTGCCATAATAATTACCATAGTAATTACCATAGTAATTTCCATAGTAATGACCATACTTAGACTCTTCAAACTTGCACTTATTGAGCACTGCTCCAAGAATCCTGACCCCTGAGTCCTCAAGTGTACGCTTTGTATTAATGATTGCACGGCTGCTTGTAGCATTCTGGGCAGCAACTATTACTGCTCCGTCTACATTCTTTCCAACTACGGCCGCATCAATCGCAGCTCCTGTAGGAGGAGTATCGACAAGCACATAGTCAAAGTTCTTCTCTCCAAACTCGATAAGCTCTTTAAACTCCTCTGTCTCAAGAAGCTCTGTAGGATTTGGTACCTCATGTCCTGCAAAAAGAATGAACACACCCTTGATATTTGTCGCATATATCACTTTGTCCAAAGATACCTGACCTGAGAGATAATGTGAGAGTCCGTATATCTTTCCACCGCTCTCCACTTTCGCTCTGAGTCGTCCTACAAGGACTGACTTACGCATATCGGTATCTACTACAAGGACTGACTTCTTAGAATCTGCCATCGAACGAGCCAGATCCATAACTACGGTTGTCTTTCCCTCATTTGGCACGCTGCTGGTAAAAAGGATAGACTTCACACCCTTTCCACTAAAGCTTATGCTTGTTTTAAGAGCTCGAAGAGACTCCTTCATTGTATAGCTCTGGTCTTTTATCTGATTAATAACTACTGTTTCCATTAAACTGCCCTCTTCTTACTCTTGCTATCGTCTGATTTAGATGATTGAGTTTTCTTCTTTTTTCTTCTCTTTGTCTTGGCTCCATCATACTCTGTCTCATCAACAGGAAGTGATGCAAGCACCTTGAGGCCTGTTCTGGTCTCCATATCATCTGCATTGGAAATTGTATCGTCAAGCATGTATCCAAGTACAACTATACCGGCTGCAAGAAACAGTCCGAGTACTGCACCTATAACTGTATTTTTAAGGATATTATTATTCACCGGTGTCTTTGAAGCATATGCTGTCTGGATAATCTTTGGCTGTGACTGATCCATATTGTCAGCTATATACTGTGATGAAACCTTTGCAATCTCATCTGCCACTGTTTTTGAGGCTTCTAAATCAGTGTCTGTAACTACAATCTTGAGCACACGTGTATCTGTCGGATTCTCTATCGAAACCCTCTTGCTAAGCTGCTCATATGTCTCATCCATATCCAGATTATTAATTACCTGTGATAAAACTGTCCTGCCTGTGATGACATACTCATAGTCGTTTGTCAAACTTGAGCCTACCTGGATATCAGCCAGACTGGTGATGGAAGTAGACTTGGTCAGTACATACATCTCTGCTGATGCCTCATACTCCGGTACAAAAGTAATCTTGGAGTATAATCCAAATACTGCTGCAAGAAGCACCATTGATGCCACAAGTGCCTTCCAGTGCTTCACTAATTCGTGAAACAGCGCTACTAAATCGATTTCAATTTCCTGATCCCTTATTGGTTCGTTGTTTTCCATTTTCCTATCCTTTACATACTTATACATAATTTGCGTCTTAATTCTATAGTATCTTACACCACTTTGCGTGTTTTGTCTATTTTTATTAGTTCCAAAAAAAATGTCATATAAATGTCATATTTTGTAAATAATCACTTAATATTTGCAAACCCTAGATATAAATACCAAGCCCGTATCTCTGGAAACTCCATCCTTATATTATCATCAATACATTTTTCGCATGTTTCCATAACTTTCTTTGTTTTCTCAGCACTCTTTTCCCAGCGAGTATATTCTGATTCTGATGTTTTGGAATGTATACCATATTTATTAACTATATATTCCGACATATATAATGTAAACTTTCTTGTACCATATACATTTAGATGATCATAATCGGCAAAATCAGTTTTATCATCAATACCTATCTGTTCATAATCTGTACTCAAATCAACAAAATCATATCCATATTGATTTATTATAGACTCCATCTGTTCTATCCCTGTTTTAGTAATTGCCTCTGTTTCGTGTGGAGGCTGCACAAATAGAACATTCTCTAATCCGACATTCTTGCAATATGACAGATAGTCATCCAAATATTTTTTACAATCATCTGTTAAAAAATATGCTTCCTTAGTCGGCTGTCCGATATCAGCCAATCTTTCTTTTCCACATGTCCTGTCAGCTTTAGCATGATAGCCTTTTAAATAGCCCCCACCACTCAATTTCATATATAATCGTGTAGCAATTGATTCTCCAACAGCCTTGGGATCTTTCCAACTCCCATGGTATTTCTTCAGCGGAAAATATGCAGTGTCCAATATCATCTTATTTAATCCACCATTCTTAGGTATATCATTCTTGATAGTATCGATTTTATTTTCTGATAATTCAATATTATCTATCCATTTTCTTTGAAAAACCTCATTATTTATATTCCAATCACCATGATTAAAACCTGCAGCATTTACTACTATTAGCTTAGGACTTTGTTTGAGTAATATTTCTTTCGTCATTGACTTATACATATTACATGGTACAGCTCCTATAGATAGATTTCTAGATTTTAATCCATACTTTTCCCAAGCCAATGCAGGAGCATATCCCGTATAAAACTCACTTGGTCCTATAAAAAACACATCTATGCTATTCTTTTCTTCCATATAAAAACCATTAATATTTTCGATGTCACCACTATCCATTGTCCTAAATACACTTGAAACACATTTAAATATCATCATAAAAATGACAAAAAACAATATAACATTTATTACACTTCTTATCTTCTTCAAAACATTATTTCCTTTTTCTTTTTACTAAAACTGCATATATACAAAATCAGCCGGATTCACTCCCGGTCCGTAGTAACCGA